>ERZ834859.44-NODE-44-length-139779-cov-21.913093_pt1 | contig 139779 bp, 107 predicted proteins | sample MGYA00519947_ERZ834859 | MGnify/ENA primary metagenome ERZ834859 (study PRJEB31850, sample SAMEA3708763) | human gut metagenome | biome: human gut; feature: human-associated habitat; material: faeces | place: China | collected 2014 ...
GGGCCCCCGTCAATTCCTTTGAGTTTCACCGTTGCCGGCGTACTCCCCAGGTGGAATACTTAATGCTTTCGCTTGGCCGCAGACCGTATATCGCCTACAGCGAGTATTCATCGTTTACCGTGTGGACTACCAGGGTATCTAATCCTGTTTGATACCCACACTTTCGAGCATCAATGTCAGTTACAGGTTAGTAAGCTGCCTTCGCAATCGGAGTTCTTCGTGATATCTAAGCATTTCACCGCTACACCACGAATTCCGCCTGCCTCAACTGCACTCAAGGAAACCAGTATCAACTGCAATTTTACGGTTGAGCCGCAAACTTTCACAACTGACTTAATCTCCCGTCTGCGCTCCCTTTAAACCCAATAAATCCGGATAACGCTCGCATCCTCCGTATTACCGCGGCTGCTGGCACGGAGTTAGCCGATGCTTATTCATACGGTACATACAAAATCCTACACGTAGGATACTTTATTCCCGTATAAAAGAAGTTTACAATCCGTAGGACCTTCATCCTTCACGCTACTTGGCTGGTTCAGGCTCTCGCCCATTGACCAATATTCCTCACTGCTGCCTCCCGTAGGAGTTTGGACCGTGTCTCAGTTCCAATGTGGGGGACCTTCCTCTCAGAACCCCTATCCATCGAAGGCTAGGTGGGCCGTTACCCCGCCTACTACCTAATGGAACGCATCCCCATCGTTTACCAATAAATCTTTAATGGTGCTATCATGCAATCTCACCATACTATCAGGTATTAATCTTTCTTTCGAAAGGCTATCCCTGAGTAAACGGAAGGTTGGATACGTGTTACTCACCCGTGCGCCGGTCGCCATCAAACTTAGCAAGCTAAGTTCATGCTGCCCCTCGACTTGCATGTGTTAAGCCTGTAGCTAGCGTTCATCCTGAGCCAGGATCAAACTCTTCATTGTAAAATATCTTTTTACTCTTGCGAGTACTTTTTGTCTCTGTTCAGGTGACCGAATGTTTCTTGATTATTTAATCAGATTGACGGTTTTATCACTTCATCACGGATACACATTATATATATCACATGACTACTGCTTGTACTACATTTCGTTTGTTTATCTAAAGTCTTTCAAAGAACTATTTCTTATTTCTAAGCTTCCGTTTGTTAGCGAAAGCGTTTGCAAAGGTAAGAGGTTTTTTCTTAACCACCAAATTTTTTCGAAGTTTTTTTCGAAAAAAAATTTTTCAGCGGTCAGAAACCGGAACAGGAAGCCCTTCTCGCTCCCTTAGCACGGCTAAGGTAAGATACAAGGCAACACCCGAAAAACCGGAAACCTCACGTTCACTCTGTCAATGCTTTACTGCGTTTCTCTCTCGAAAGCGGGTGCAAAATTACGCACTTTTTCGCAAACTCCAACTTTTACACGACTTTTTTTTGACTTTTCCTGAAAGTTTTTTCGTAAGACACTGGAAAACAGGTATGTTACGCGGCATATTTTTTTGTCATACGCAGAAGGAGGAGGAAAACATGCACAATAATATTTATTGCGCGGGCGGGCGCATGTGCGCGAAGGAAAATACACCGCATTATCCGCAAAAAGCGGCACAATGGAAAAACAACGCCTTCTCTTCATCAAAACAACGGCATATTTTCACCTAAAATACACCTTCTTTTTTAAAAATTACAGCATATTTTTTTCAGCATAATGAACAGACTGATTATCAGCAATGACGGAAATACATAAAGCGGCACTGTTTCTTCACGTAAAAATATACCATTCATGTCCGATGAACATGCAAAAAACAAGTATGTATTTAAGAATCTCGTGTCGCTCTAAACCGGAATTCTACAAATAAACATGACGAACACGCAATAAAAACAAAAGATAAAATTCTTCCATATATCAATAAATTCAAGAAATATCATTCATGTTAATTAAAAAATTAACTTTGCAATGATAAACACAAACACTATAAAAACACATGAAAAATATAAAATTTATCTATCTTTTAATTTTGCTATACTGTACTATTTGTAAAATAGATGCACAACCTCCTCATACTTTTACACAATATAAGACATCCGATGGATTATATCAAAAAACGATTATGCATATTCTCCAAGACACCAAAGGATTTATTTGGTTTGCCACTTGGGATGGAATTTATAAATTCGATGGTTATCATTTTAAAAATTACAAAAACAGAAAAGGGAATAATAATGGATTCAATAACAGCCGAATAGACTATTTAGCGGAAGGAGAACAGTCATATCTATGGATGATAAGCTACGATTTACAAGTATACCGCTTCGATATGGAAAACGAAATCTTCTTGTCATTACCATATTCTAACTATCAGGCAGAATCAATTCATCCATCCCACTACGGCCATACATGGATTATAACAAACAAAGGAGACCTTATTGAAGCTTATAATTCTACAGATAGAAAAACATTACGTGCTTATAATTTTTTCGATAAAAACCATTTATCCAAAAGCAAAGTATATAACTTATTGGAAGATGATAAAAACAATTTATGGATTCTTTCACAAGCAGGAATCTATAAATTAATATTCAACAAGAATCATTCATATACCATTCATTACTACAAATTACCTAATTCTGTGTACGATGCAACTGAAACAGATACAGATATTTACTTCTCTGGAAGCAAAGGTCGCATCTGGCGGTATAATAAGAAAAATAATAAATTTACATTATTTTATGCTGCAACCCAAAGTAATATAAACATTATACGCAACATAGGTCCCAATAAATTATTTCTCGGTACAAAAGACGACGGAATATTAATTTATGAAATATCCCAGGGAACTACTGCACATTTCACAGCTCAAACAAACAAAGAACTTAAAAATAACTACATTAAAGAAGTCTTCAAGATAGCAGGAATGAAGTATGGATACGTTCCGCAAATACATTGGGAATAACTCATCTTTCTTTTAACCCAGTTCCACAACTGAAACACTTTACCATTAAAGATAGGTATAATGAGCAGACAGTCAACTCCCGACCTGAAATGTACGTGTGTGAAGACATAAATCACAATCTATGGATACATCCTTCAGGAGGAGGATTAGGATATTATGAAAGAAAAACAAATATACTTAAGCCATTTTTCAATACTGAACGCCAATCAGGATGGGATTCAGAAAATAAAGTCACAGCTATATTCTCTGACAGACAAGGAAATCTTTGGCTTGGCTCTTATAACAATGGATTAGAAAAAGTCACATTTAATACTAACCCATTTCATCTATATCAAAATGTCCCTTCAGATAATGAATCACTTGAAAATTACACACGTGCAAATTTCCAAGATAGCAAAGGAAATATATGGATGGGAATAAAGGACCAAACCATACGAATATATGACAATAGCTTACATTTTAAAGGATTCCTCACCAAAGATGGTTCTATATCACCTTTTCAAAAAGATAAAATTGGAACAGCATATTGTTTTACAGAGGACCATAAAGGGCGTATCTGGATAGGAACAAAAGGAGATGGAATAATTATAGCAACTCCTCTGCAAAAAAATAAGTACGCATTAAATTATCACATGCATGAAACGACAAATTTGCATAGTTTAAGTGACAACAATGTATATAGCATGTGTGAGGATAAATACAAACGTATGTGGATAGCCACTTTTGGAGGAGGAGTCAATTATGTAAATTTAAATACTAATGACTATATATTCTATCATTCTGCCAACTCTCTAAAAAAATATCCAATAAATCTTTGTAGTCGTGCTCGATATGTAATAAGCGATAGCATAGGAAGAATATGGATAGGAACAACCAACGGATTACTACTTACAGATGTAACCTCAACTCGTGCAGAAGATATAACCTTCAAACATTATACATACGATGATACAAATCCCAATAGTCTTAGCAACAATAATATACACCAAATTTTATTTAGTAAAATAAATGGAAATATTTATCTTGCAACTTTTGGAGGAGGACTAAACAAAGCAATACAAGATAATAATGGGAACCTGCTTTTTCAAGCATATACTACCCAAAATCATTTACCTGCTAATGTTATTTTATCCATAGAGGAAGATAATAAAGGCAACCTATGGTTAGCTACAGAAGAAGAATTATGTAAATTCAACCCTTCTACTAAAGAAGTTATAACATACTCATCCTGGGATCTTCCTACTTATTTTAAATTTAATGAAGGAGAAGCATTACATACCCCAAACAACTATTTACTATTCAATACATTCAAAGGTGCACTCTATTTTCACCCCGACTCAATTCGAAATAGTGAATATATTCCTCCTATTGTATTTACCCAATTTCAATCAGGAGAGAAAATCATAACACCTTCTGATAGTAGCTTGATTCATAAAAACATAGATGATATCTATCAAATAACATTACCACATCACCAAAATGCATTCAACATTCAGTTTGCTGCATTAGACATGAAAAATCACGATAATCTGTTTTATGCCTATAGACTGGATGGATTCGAAACAAACTGGAACTATATAGGACAAGAACGTTCGGCCAACTACACCAATCTCCCTAAAGGTCATTATATTCTAAAAGTCCGCTCTACAAACAGTGACGGTATTTGGGTAGATAATACTCGAAGCATAGACATAACAGTTTTACCCTCATTTTGGGAAACACCATGGGCATATCTACTATATACACTTCTTATTTCAGTAATAATATTTATTACTTCCTATATTTTATTTGTTATCTATCGACTAAAACATAAGGTTTCTATCGAACAAGAAATATCTGATATCAAATTACGTTTTTTTACAAATATATCTCACGAACTTCGTACTCCACTTACACTAATAACGGGACCGGTAGAACAGTTACTAAACAATAAAACCATAGAAGATAAAGCTCGTGAACAATTACTTATCATAGAACGAAATGCCAATCGAATGCTTCGTTTGGTCAATCAAATTCTTGATTTCAGAAAAATACAAAATAAAAAGATGAAAATGCATGTACAGCAATTTGATCTCCTTCCTTTCATACGCCAAATCATGGAGAATTTTAATTATTTGGCAAATGAGCAACATATTAACTTATCATTAAATGCTCCTGAACACCCAGTTATTTTATGGGCTGATATCGACAAATTAGAAAAAATCATTTTCAATTTAATATCAAATGCTTTTAAATACACTCCCAAAGAAAAAAATATTATAGTAAAAGTAACAGAAAATGAAAAAATCATATCTATCAGTATCATAGACCAAGGTATTGGAATGACTAAAAATCAGCTAAAACGCTTATTTATACGTTTTGAAACCTTTTCCGACCAACATATCCATACTCAAGAAAGTACAGGAATAGGATTATCTCTAACCAAAGAACTTGTAGAAATGCATAATGGAACTATTACAGTAGAAAGCCAACCTAACGAAGGAAGTTGTTTTACTGTAAATCTACAAAAAGGTAACGGTCATTTCAGTCCTAATACAGAATTCATAGTATCCGATGATATTACGAATAAAACCATAAAACCAATAATGACTAATAATACGATTATTACAACCACAGAAGATTCAGAACAAAAAACAGAAGAAAACAAAGATTCAATTTTGTTGGTAGAAGATAATGATGAGCTTCGCCGCTTTCTTAAAACAATATTAGCGGAATCTTATTCTATCTTAGAAGCAGACAATGGAGAAACAGGTATAAAAATTGCTTTAGAGCAATTGCCCGATATTATCATTAGTGATATCATGATGCCTCAAAAGAATGGTATAGAACTATTGAATGAACTAAAAAACAATATATCAACCAGCCACATTCCTATAATTTTACTTAGTGCTAAATCGTCTATCGAAAGTAAACTAGAAGGGATGCAATATGGCGCAGACGACTATATAACCAAGCCATTTAGTGCAACTTACTTAAAAGCCCGAATACACAACCTAGTAGAACAACGCAAACGTTTGCAACAAATTTATTGTCAGACACTGTTTTCTCCAAAATCAGAAAAGAAATCCGTAAAAGAGGAAAATATGCCTGTATTATCTGCATCAGACCAGAAATTTATGGATAAACTTATCCAAACAATAACAGAAAACATGGATAATTGTGATTTTTCTGTAGACAATATGGCTTTATCTGTTGATATGAGCCGTTCAAACTTTTTCAGAAAATTAAAAGGCATAACAGGACAATCACCTATTGATTTCTTAAAACAAATGAAAATGAAACGAGCTTTACAATTAATAGAAAATAAAGAATATAATATTTCAGAAATAGCTTATATGGTAGGATTCAATGACGCCCATTACTTTAGTAAATGTTTCAAGCAAACCTATGGCATATCTCCTACCGAATATAAAAATAATATTGATAGGTAATATTTATTATCACTAGACTTTATACAGAAATACAGGCTGATTATTTGAAACTTGTATTTCTGTATAAAATTATTTCTTACTTTCCAGAATAATAAGAACTCCATTCTTTTAAATCTGGAAAAACAACATCTATTTTTATACGATCAGCTTCATCACGAGTCAAAACTTTCGCCCAAGATACGCGTCTGGAAATATCAGCCCCTTCACCTCTATTATTATATTCCAAATAACGAGCAGTCTGTTCATTCTGAGGATTCCCCCAATTATGCCACCCTTCAGGACGGATATGTTTTCCCAGATAACAATTCATAAACAAGGTATAGGCTGCTTCACGCCAGGGACGCCCTAAGTAAACTTTCAAATCATCTTTTCCCGTCAACTTACATTCATTAAAAATATATCCAAATGGATGTGAAGCAGGAGTAGATGCAGCCGTAATATAAGAATCAGCCTTACTGTGTATAACACAATGTTCGAACCAGCAAGTAGCAGGACCAAAAATAAAATCGGTAGTTCCTTCTATATAAGTATTGTAAAAATAAAAACGTCCATATTTGTTTCCTGTAAATACTGTATCCTGATTTCCTAACAAACGACAATTTATAATAACCGATTCTGTTCCCTCTAAATGTAAGGCTACCGCTTGTCCCTGCATTTGAGAAGCATTCTCAATTGTCAGATTTTCTAAACGAATACCATCGCCATGCACCAAAACAGTGTACGAACTGAATGTCCCCATGTTATTTTTATTAGCATTGTCGTCATAAGATATTATGGTATTTACCGGATCATCTCCTATCAGACTTATATTACACCATGCAGCCGGAATAACCAGTTTTTCACGATATATGCCAGGCTTTACTTTTATGACACTACGCTGCTCCTGGTATACAAGAACTGAATTTACGGCTTCTTGAATTGTCAAATAATCACCACTGCCATCCTGAGCAACAACTTTATAATATATAGATTCAGGAAAAGCTTTTATAGAAAAAAAGATACATATTAATCCCACTATAAACTTCATAATACAAAAAATTAAATGCCAAGTTACATATCACATCAGTATCTATGTAACTTGGCTGTATAAATTAATAATTAGGATTTTGTTCCAAATTCGGATTATTTGTTATTTGGATTGCTGGTATAGGATATATACCTCTCCAAGATTCAGTTTTTTCTGTTTTGTAAAACCAAGTATTATTAAAGAAAGATCCGAAACGAATCATATCTCTTCTACGCTGATTTTCCCAAATAAATTCACGAGCACGTTCTTCTTCTATTTTTTGTAAAGTCAAATCAGACCACTCAGGACAATTACTACGACGACGTACTTGATTTACTAATTCTAATGCAACATCCAAATCCTGATTTAACCGGAACAAAGCTTCTGCTTTCATTAAAAGAACATTAGAGTAACGTTCCAATACATAATCATTATCTCCTTTACTTCCGGCCCAAACAACTCCAACCGGAGAATATTTTAAAACACGATATCCCTCATTTTCTTGTGCAGAAATCATATCTTTAATAGTAGTTAAAACCAACTGATTTCCATTTTCATCACATAAAGGTGTTACTCCATCTTGATAATACTGTGGTCCATATTCTAATAACTCCAAACGTTCATCACCCTTCTCATATCTATTTAAAGCTTCATCCGTGAAACAATAACCATTCGCCGGTGCAAAAGGAAGATCATATTTTTTTTGGTCTAAGGCATGTTGCGCATACAATATAAATTCATTACCATCTACTCCTTTGGAAGGATCTACAGAGAAAGCTGTAATAATTTCCTTCGAATTAGCTTCATTTGTAGCCAAGAAACAATCGCCAACTCTATCTTCCAATTCATAACTATTGGTTTCAATAACATTGTCACACATAGTTACAACCTTATCATATTGTGCAGTTCCAGAATAAACTTCAGCATTCAAATATAATGAAGCTAAAGCTGTATAAACTGCTTCTTTTGTCAAACGAGGATAGTAATCTGTTTTATTAACCTCTTTAATAGAAGGTAAATCCTTTGCTGCTTCAGTAAATTCATCCACGACAAATTTAAAAACTTCTGCACGAGGAGTCGTTTTAGGCAAATTATTGGGATCAACACGAGCCTCAGTAAAAACAGGAACATTTCCCCAATAATCCATAGCATAGTAATACCCATAGGCACGTAAAGCACGAACTTCTGCAATAAGTGGTTTTAAGCTTTCAACTATTGGAGAAGCTTCTAAACTAGCCATAACCGCATTTGCAGCACCAATACCCGGAAATACATAAGTTCCCCAACAAGTAGCTATACGCTCATTATTAGGTGTTACTTTATGCGACATCATCTCCATATTACCTTCATCATACCATCCTCCACTAGCTCTACCTGGACAGAAAAATTCATCTGTACCAAATTCTCCAATACGCCATCCGTCACCACCAGCTCTTGACATATACGAAAGATATGAATAAACACCAACAACCGAAGACAATGCTTCTTCCTCTGTTTGATAATAAGTTTCAGGAGATAATCTACCGTATAATTCTTCATCAAGATCTAAACAAGAAGTTAAAGAACCAACTCCTAGACAAGATAAGAATATTAGTTTTATTATATTTTTTGTTTTCATATGCTTACTTATTTTAAAGATGATTAGAAAGAAAGATTAATACCCATGCTAAATGTTCTAGCTTTAGGATAACTTAAATAATCAACTCCCAATGGAGCAACTCCTGTACGTGATATTTCCGAATTGACCTCAGGGTCAGCACCAGAATAACCTGTAATAACAAACAGATTTTGTGCAGAAACAAATACTCTGGCATTTGAAATATATAATTTCGGTAAACTAAAATTATATCCCAAAGAAAGATTATCCAAACGCACAAAAGAACCATCTTCAATAAATCGTGAAGAATAAACTTTTGCCTGATCACGATTAACACCTGAGGTTACAGCTTCTTTTAATACATTTCTACCAGGAAGATTACTTAAATATGCCAAGTTATTGGCTGTGCAATTATATACATCATTACCTATACTTCCTCGGAAATTCAATGATAATGTCCAATTTTTATATTGAAGATTTGTTCCCAATCCAAATGTCAAGTCTGGTTGAGCACACCCAATAACCTCCGGTTCTCCATCGTTAGCAAATTGCTCTACTCCATCTACTACACCAATGAATCGTTTACCATAAAATGTACCTATCGGTTGTCCTGGCATAATCAATTGAGCATATGTACCAGATAATCCTTGTCCTTGACACGGCGCAACTTGCATATTATCTCCTGTCCACTGGCCATTAGACAAACTTACCACCTCATTTTTATTATGACTTAAATTCAAGTTTGCATCCCAAGCGAAATTTTTTGTACGCATTAAATCAAATGACAAATCTAATTCAATACCTTGATTAGTAACTGTTCCAACATTCGCTATTTGTGTAGTAATTAATGAAGGAGAAGGAACTGCTACAGATAAAAGAAGGTCCGTTGTCTTTTTATAATAATAATCTATACTACCTCTAATTTTTCCATTAAGAAATCCAAAATCAATACCTATATCAGTTTGAGCAGTTTGTTCCCACTTCAAATCAGGATTTGTATATTGTTGAGGTAGTACTATAGTTATCTTTTCTCCTCCAACTAAATAACCATTGGTACTTGCTCCCAAAGTACTTAAAGAATTATAATTACCTATTTCCTGACTACCTGTGATACCAAAACTAGCACGAAGTTTCAAATCAGACATTATATCGTTCTGAAAAAAATCTTCTTGTGAAATACGCCAAGATGCAGCAACAGAAGGAAAGATACCCCATTTATTACCAGAACCAAATCGGCTAGATCCATCTCGACGAACTGTTGCTGTCAACAAATATTTATCTGCATAGTTATAATTTATACGTCCATACATAGATATCAAGGTATTACTTTCAGCATAACTGCTAACAGATTCAACTGTCTGTGCAGCTGCCAGACTATACCACTTAAAATTATCAGATAAAAATCCATAAGCTTTTGTAGTCTGTCCTTCGCTATAAAAATATTGCCAAGAATATCCTACCATCGCATCAATATTATGTTTTCCAAAACTTTGATTATATTTTAAAATGGTTTCCAATAGTTTTGAATAATCAGATAGTTTCTGCACAGTCACATATCCATTATTACCGTTTCCCAATAAATTACTTTTTGAAATATAAGAATTACGATTTATTGTATTCTTATTATATCCTGCATTTACCTGCAAGGTAAAAGGCTTATAGAAATTCCAGTCAGCAGTAAGATTTCCTAAAAATTGACTTGTCGCACGTTCATCCAATAATTCTTTAGAGAATGAAGCTGGATTTACACGATATGGAGGCACATCATAATAATCACCTTCTTCATTATAAATTGGATAAGTGGGATTGAAAACATAAGCTTCATACAGCATACTACTTCCCATTTCACTACCTACAGTATTTGAAACAGGAGCCTGATCTGAATTTGTTTCTCCATAACTAATATTCATATTTAGTTTCAACTTATCATTTAATGCTTTATGATTGATATTCATACGAGCATTAGCACTTTTCATGCCAGAACCCTCCATAACACCATTTTGATTACTATAACCAGCAGAAGCACGATAGCTAGTATTCTCACTACCACTCATAAAAGAAACATAATGATTTTGGCTAATCGCAGTACGGAAAATAACATCTTGCCAATCCGTATTTTGTCCTTTATCATCCAAAGTCAAACCTAATTCAGATACAGTCTTACGATACTCATCACCTGTTAAAACATCCAGCTTTTTTGCAACAGTAGAAACACCTAAATTAAAACTATAATCTAGTTGACGCATTCCCGCTTTTCCTTTTTTGGTAGTAATCATAATTACTCCATTAGCACCTCTAGAACCATAAATTGCAGTAGCAGAAGCATCTTTTAATATATTTATAGATTCAATGTCATTAGGATTAATATTAGATAGCGGATTTATAGGCTCTTGATCAAAAAAATCAGTAGTGGAGGACCCTATATTACTTTGGTTTACTCCGGCAGAAGTTGAAATAGGTACTCCATCAATTACATATAAAGGGTCATTCGAAGCAGTAATAGATGTTCCTCCACGAACACGAATCGTATTAGAACCTCCAGGTTTACCACTATTCTGGCTGATATTCACACCTGAAAATGCTCCTTGCATTAACTGCTGAGGAGTTAAATCTGTACCTAATTTAAAATTATCACTAGTAATAGAGGAAACAGAACCTGTTAAATCCGATTTTTTCATTGTACCATATCCTACTACTACAACTTCTTCCAAAGCTTGCATATCATCTTTTAAAACGATATCTACTACCGACCGATTACTGACCTTTACTTCCTGAGTAGAATATCCTATATAAGAAAATACTAAAACAGAATTACCCGATGGTATTTCTAAGCTATATTTACCATCTATATCTGTAATGGTTCCTGTTGTAGAAGCATTTTTAATAGTAACATTAACTCCAATCAAGGGTTCATTCTTTGAATCAGTGACGATTCCAGAAACGGTTCTTTTCTGTGCCATGATATTTTGCACACAAAGTATCATCAGAATAAAACTAACAATACTGAAATGTTTGATTAATTTGTTTTTCATTGACTTAAGATTTAAAATTCATATGGGCAAATTTATGCTATAAGCAAAATAAGAAAAGGTAAAAACTGACCAAAGAAGTAGAATAAATGATATTCAGCAAGAATTTCGTAACGTATGGACATAAAAAAAGGAGTACCGCTGTACTCCAACCTTTGTTAACCTTAAATCTAATACTATGAAAAACACAGTGCAAAGATACGGACTTATAGGAAACTAACAAAAAAAGAGATAAGAAAAATATGCTTTATAACACGTTTTAAGAAAAGCATGAATTTCTCATCTCTTTTTTAACAATTTGTTTATAATCCAAGCTTTGCAGAAATTTCCAACATTTTCTTAATAGGCCGGATTGCCTTATCGGCGATTTCATTATCAACTATTACTTCAGGCCACTCATACTTCAATGTATTATACAATTTTTCGAGTGTATTCAAACGCATGAAGTTACATTCATTACATGCACAAGTACTGTCTTCGGGAGGAGCCGGAATAAAATTCTTTTCCGGACATTTCTTTCTCATTTCATAAAGAATTCCACTCTCCGTAGCCACTATAAAGTTCTTTTTGTCACTAGCAATAGCATGCTTCAACAAACCGGCTGTTGATCCTACCTTATCGGCAAGTTTAGCCACTGCACCTTTACATTCAGGATGCACCAGCACATCCGCATCAGGATATTGCTTTTTCAGTTCGATAATTTTCTCAACAGAAAATTTTTCATGTACATGACAAGCACCATCCCAAAGTAACATGTTCCGGTTAGTAATAGAGTTAATATAATTACCCAAATTTTTATCAGGACCAAAAATTATTTTTTGTTCCTTTGCAAAACTCTCTACTATCTGCTTGGCATTAGTAGATGTAACCACTACATCAGTCACTGCCTTTACCGCAGCACTGGTATTGACATACGAAATAACAGTATGATCAGGATGCTCTTTGACAAACTGAGAAAACTTATCAGCTGGACAACTGTCGGCAAGTGAACATCCGGCATTGAAATCAGGAATCAGAACTTTTTTATCCGGACACAATATTTTAGCAGTTTCTCCCATGAAGTGTACTCCACACATCACAATTATATCTGCATCTGTTTTAGCAGCCCATTGTGCCAACGCAAGACTGTCTCCAATAAAGTCAGCAATTTCCTGTATTTCGTCAGCCTGGTAGTAGTGCCCCAGAATTACGGCATTCTTTTCTTTACGCAACTTGTCTATCTCAGCTTTCAGATCAAGCGTCTTATCTACGGGTTCAGTAACATAACCCTTTTTCAACCATTCTTCTTTATTCATTATTAGATTATATTTTTTCTTCTTTTTTTGAAAGAATATATGATAGTTATAATAGCCCGTTAATAGTGTTAGTAAAAAGAATACCGGATTTCTTGCTTTTTAGGTTATAAATATCCGAGCATGAGATATTAAATAGCCATTAACAAGCTTATGTCTTGATATTACACGATTTACCGCTTCTATTAACTATTTGTTGATATGTCGCAAAGTTAAAAACTTTCCCCTTATTCACTTCCGATTTTTGGCTAAAAAATATGTTTAAACTTGTGATGAAACTTTCTGTTAAGTTTCTTGGAATGTTTGTTTTGTGAAAGCTATAATGTTTTCTTCGGATAATACAAGATTTATTTTTTATTTTCTTTGCTTAGGTTTTTTACACCTTTTCCACCGTTTTCAACAAGGTTATAAATATAGTTTCTATCTTTGTGAACGAATAAAGATTGAATTATGTCTGAATTGAGAAAACTGAAAATAACTGAAATGAACCGCTTGTCGGTGGAGGAATTTAAGGAAGCTGAAAAACTTCCATTGGTAGTTGTACTGGATGAAGTTCGTAGCTTGCATAATATAGGTGCTGTATTCCGTACTTCAGATGCTTTTTTGGTTAATTGTATTTATTTATGTGGCATTACTGCTACACCTCCTCATCCAGAGATGCATAAGACGGCCTTAGGAGCTGAATATACTGTTGATTGGAAATATTGTAAACAGACACAAGAAGCTGTAAATGAACTTCATGCAGAGGGATATACTGTACTGGCTATTGAACAGTGTGAAGGGAGCACAATGCTCGATCATCTGGTTTTAGACCCCAATAAAAAATATGCCATTGTTATGGGAAATGAGGTAAAAGGCGTACAGCAGGAAGTTGTAGATATGTGTGACGGATGTATTGAAATACCTCAGTACGGTACAAAGCATTCACTGAATGTATCTGTTACTACTGGCATTGTTTTATGGGAGTTTGCCAATAAAATGATGAAAAGATAAAAAGATACATCCTGGTTTCAGACAGTTAAAACCAGGATGTATTATTGTTGATAAACATATTGATAACTTGTTAATTTATTGATTTACAGCGTTGTTATAATTGTCCGTTCTCAACAAGAGTAACAATTCTTTCTATCATCTTGTCTTCATCATCCGGATGATATTCTTTTTTCAGACTGGCTCCAAACAATGCTGCAAAAGCTTGGTAAAATCCAGCTTTGAATGGTCCCATAAATGCTTTTACCAACTGATAAGATGACTGATTACATTCTCTGTTAACCAGTTTTATCAGTAATTTACCTTGTGCGAAGGTAAGTTTCTTCATTCTGGGGGTATATTGTTCTTTCAGTCCTTTCTCTACCATTTTTATATGACGTGTGCGGGCTTTGTCATTAGGCAAGGTTTGCAAATACTCGTAGGTTTCTATAACGGCTCTGTTAATTTCTTTAGCCAGAGGGAGAGTTTTCTTTACGTCCCTTACAAGCTTATAATAATATCGCTCCTGTTTTTTGCTTTTAAATCTCAGACGTGGGTATACATATATATTTCTCAGCGTTATACAAGGTATAGTATCTCCCTGATATACACAAACGGGAACCATATATCCCTTTGTTTCCGATTGGGAATGCTTTTGTGCGTTGGCTTTCAGTACAAAAGCTGTTAGCAGAAATAGTAATATGTATACACTATTTTTCATGAACGCAAAAATACGCATAATAATGAAGTCATGTCTGATAATACGAATTTTTAACTTATAAAGGTCGTTGAAAAGCTGTGAATAGGATGTTGATAAGAGTGTTTATTGTTTGTATATTAGTAAGTTATACTGTCGTTAATCTGCAAGCTCAATCCAATTGGATTGAATGGAAAGAAGATGTTTCTGAAGCAGAGGAAATGAGTGGATGGCAAGAACAATACGAATTTTTGAGTGAACTGGCTGAACATCCTTTTAATATTAACACAATAACGAAAGAACAACTGGAGCAACTACCTTTCCTTTCCGATAAAATCATAGAAAATATCTTGTATTATATATATAAATATGGTCCCATGGTGAGTAAGAAAGAGTTGTTGGGTATAGAAGGTATGGACTGGCAGACCAGAAGATTTTTAGAGGACTTTATTTATATTGGAGCGTCTGATAAAGAGGAAGATAAAGTTTATTGGAAAAATGTGTTGAAGTATAATAAACAGGAGTTGTTAACACGTGTGGATATCCCCTTGTACATGAAATCCGGATATGCTGATCATAGCGAAGAAGTCTTAGAAAAATATCCTAACCGTAAGTATTATGGTAATCCGGTTTATCATAACTTACGTTATCGGTTTCAGTATCGAAATCAATTATATATGGGGCTGACTGCTGAAAAAGATGCTGGAGAGCCTTTCTTTTGTAAATACAATAAAAAAGGATATGATTTCTATTCTGCTTATTTCTTTTTACAGGACGTAAAGAAGTTGAAGTCGTTGGCGATAGGTAATTATCGGGTAAGTTTTGGGTATGGACTGGTTATTAACACAGGAGGGTTTAGTTTTGGTAAGTCAGGTTCATTAGGAACCATGAACCGGTTTGGGCGGGGAATTGCTAAATATACTTCTACGGATGAAAATAATTATTTGCAAGGAATCGCTGCTACTTATAAGTTGAAAAAACGTTGGACATTGTCTGCTTTTTACTCATTTCGTAAAAAGGATGCACGAGTAGAAGATATGTTTATAAGATCGTTGAAAACAGATGGGTTTCATCGGTTGAAGAAAGATATGGAAAAGAAAAATATGGTAAACAATCAATTGATTGGGAGTAATTTAACATATAATGGAAAAACTGTTGAATTGGGTTTAACAGGTGTTTATACAGTTTTCAACAAGGTGTTGAATCCTGATTTACGTCCATATAATTTGTATTATCCTCGAGGAAAATATTTTTTCAACATAGGAACAAACTACAAATTTTTTCTCCACAAATTTATATTTTCAGGAGAGACAGCTTTCGATAAATCAGGCAAGATTGCTACATTAAATATGTTGAGTTATTCACCGGCTGTTCATACTAGTTTATTACTTATTAACCGATATTATGACAAGCGTTATCAGGCTATTCACGCAAATGCTTTCGGAGAAAACTCACAGCTTCAAAATGAAACAGGCGTTTATATAGGGTTGGAATCTAGTTATTTAAGGAAATTGAAAATCTTATGTTATGCCGATTTCTTTCATTTTTTCTATCGGAGATATCAGGTTGATAGAGATCATACATCCGGTATTGATGGTTTGTTTCAATTAAGTTATTCACCTCTTAATTCACTGGTGATGTTAATAAAGTATAGTCATAAGAATAAGGCAAAGAATTACACTTCAGACAGTGACGGAAAGTACGTGTTACCTTATATCCGTCAACGTATACATTATCAACTTTCTTATAAACCTTGTGAAATATTCTGGTTAAAAACTGCCGCAGAATATGTGCGTACTTCTTATTATAAGAATGTCAACAGTTCGAATGGAGGATTTGTTAATGGTACACTTGGTGCAAAACTGTCTTTTATTCCTATGCAAATATCATGTAGCGGGGCTTGGTTTCACACACAAAGTTATGATTCCCGTATTTATATGTATGAGCCAGGATTGTTATACGCCTTCTCTATGTCCTCTTTTTATGGCAGGGGAAGCCGTTGGGCAGTCAACTTAAAATATAGTTATAAAGATCGGTTTATTATTCAGGGGAAATGGGGGATAACTTGTTATAATGACCGTGATAAAATAAGTTCCGGAACTGAAGAAATTCAGGGAAACCGTAAAGCTGATTTACAATTACAGTTGAAAGTAAAGTGGTAATCGAAATATATTGTGTACTTTTGCTTGTGAACTAAAACTAATATGACTTATGTCAACAGTTATTTATCCTTCTCCTATATTTGGTCCCGTGCATAGCCGGCGACTGGGTGTTTCGTTGGGAATAAACTTGCTTCCTGCCGATGGTAAGTTTTGCACATTCGACTGTATCTATTGTGAATGCGGATATAATAAAGATCATCGTCCTAAACAGAAACTTCCTACTCGCGAAGAAGTGCGCGAGGCGTTGGAACATCGTTTAATCGATATGCAAGCAAACGGTCCTGTTCCTGATGTACTGACATTTGCAGGTAACGGAGAACCTACGGCGCATCCTCACTTTCCGGAAATAATAGACGACACATTAGCATTGCGCGATAAATATTTCCCTCATGCAAAAGTCAGTGTGCTGAGTAATTCCACCTTTATTCACAAGGAAAAAGTGTTTAATGCACTGAATAAGATAGATAACAATATATTGAAACTTGATACGGTTGACGCAGAATATATTCAGCGGGTAGACCGTCCGTCGGGAGCTTACGATGTTAATAAGATTGTTGAAACGATGAAAGCTTTTAAAGGAAAGCTGATCATCCAGACTATGTTTATGAAGGGAAAAACAGACGAAGGTAAAGATGTCGATAATACATCCGATCGTTTTGTACTTCCCTGGATTGAGATTGTTAAACAGATTGCTCCCCGTCAGGTAATGATTTACACAATAGACCGTGAAACTCCCGATCAGTCTCTGCAAAAAGCTACACACGAAGAACTGGACCGTATCGTGGAACTGCTTAAGAAAGCAGGTCTGAATGCTACAGCCTCTTATTGAAAAAAGATATAAGTTGTGTTGAAAGAAAGCTATTTCAATGAATAAAGTTGGAATAGCTTTTTTTATTTGATAAGCGATTCTTTACAAGAAGGCATAAAAAAAGGAGTACCGCTGTACTCCAACCTTTGTTAACCTTAAATCTAATACTATGAAAAACACAGTGCAAAGATACGGACTTTCTGGAAACTAACAAGCGAAACTCATTAAAATCTATGCTTTATAACATGTTTTAATAAGTTTCGCTCGTTTGCTAAAAGGTTTTAACAATATAAGGTCTATTTGTTACCTTCATCGAATTCTGCTATTTCTCTTGTAGCGACCTCCAGTGCTTCATTAATGTTGCTACAGATATTTTCTTTACCCAGCAGTTCATAAAATCCGGATTTTTCGAGTACGGCATGTACACGTTCGTTTACTCCGGAAAGGATAATATGTATATTTTCCTTTTGTGACATTTCACACAGTGTTGTCAGGTTATGAATACCTGTCGAATCGATGAACGGAACTTTACGCATACGGATGATACGAATTTTCGGTCGGTCACCCAAACGTGCCATTATTTCTTCAAATTTGGTAGCAATACCAAAGAAATACGGACCGTTTATTTCGTATACCTCTACCCCATTAGGAATGATAAGATGCTCTTCGTGTACTTCCAGGTCTGATTCTTTATTCGGATCTATCTCGTCGGTGATAACAGAAATCTGTGTTGTTTCCATAACACGTTTCATAAACAGTACACAAGCTATAACCAGTCCGACTTCGATAGCTACAGTCAAATCGAAGATAACGGTCAGGAAAAAGGTTATCAACAAGACAGTCACATCCGATTTCGGGTTTTTCAACAGTCCCTTGAACACACGCCATCCACTCATGTTATACGATACGATAACGAGAACACCGGCCAGACATGCCATCGGAATATATTGTGCAAGCGGCATCAGGAATAATAAGATGAGTAACAGAACTACCGCATGAACGATACCCGAAACAGGCGATTTACCTCCGTTGTTGATATTCGTCATGGTTCTCGCAATAGCACCTGTTGCCGGAATACCTCCGAAAATAGGTGATACGAAATTGGCTATACCCTGTGCAATCAATTCTGTATTCGAATCATGACGGTCGCCGATTACACCATCTGCTACTGTAGCCGAAAGCAAAGATTCGATAGCTCCCAGTACAGCAATGGTAATGGCTACCGGGAAAAGATTCTTGATAGCTTCCCAGTCTAATGCGGGTACAGCAGCTGCGGGGAGTTGTGCCTTGATGCTGAAGCGGTCGCCGATTGTATCGATACAAGTGATTCCTCCATACGTTTTCAGCAGATATACTCCTACAGTTACCAGTATGATAGCAATTAAAGAGCCTGGAATCTTTTTAGAAAACTTAGGAGTAATGGCAATGATAAAGATACTTACTAAGCTCACTATTACATTCCACCAGTTTACAGTGTCAAAATGGTGGAAGTATAAAATCCATTTTCCTATAAAATCCCCCGGCATCTTTTCACCTCCGAACTGTAGTCCGAAGATATCTGCTATCTGAGTAGTAAAGATAGTTACTGCAATACCGCTTGTAAATCCTACAATAATGGGATAAGGAATAAATTTAATGATTGTCCCCAGCTTGAATACTCCTAATAATATAAGGAGTACACCAGCCATCATCGTGGCAACCATCAGGCCTTCGATGCCATATTCTTGGATGATACCGTAGATGATAACGATAAAAGCACCGGTTGGTCCTCCGATCTGTACCTTGCTTCCCCCAAGAAACGAAATGATGAATCCTGCAACAATCGCTGTGATAATACCCTTTTCAGGACTTACTCCTGAAGCTATACCGAATGCGATGGCAAGAGGCAATGCTACTATACCTACAATAATACCTGCCATCAGGTCGGTAGTAAAGTCTGTTTTCGTATAATTTTTCAGTGTAGAAAACAGTTTAGGCTGAAAATCCAATTTTACCATATATGTGTTTTGTTATAAATTATAAAAAGAAGTGCAAAAGTATATATTTATTTGAATATTTGGGCTGATAATAAGGTTATTATTTATATTGCATGAGTGAAATTTATTAATAATACTTAAATAAAAAGTTGTAATGATTACAAATTTGAATAAAAGTATTACCTTTACAATATCAAATTAAGAATATACATGTTTAACCAATTAAATAACTAACGATTATGGGAAAAAGTATCAAAGGAACAAGAACAGAGAAGAACTTAGGCATTTCATTTGCTGGTGAATCACAGGCAAGAATGCGCTATACATATTATGCTAGTGCAGCAAAGAAAGAAGGTTACGAACAGATTGCTGCCATCTTTGCTGAAACTGCTGATCAGGAAAAAGAACATGCAAAGCGTATGTTCAAGTGGCTGGAAGGCGGTATGGTAGAAATTACAGCCAGCTATCCTTCAGGTGTAATCGGAACAACACTCGAAAACTTGAAAGCTGCGGCTGTAGGTGAAAACGAAGAATGGTCGCTCGACTATCCTAAGTTTGCAGACATTGCAGATGAAGAAGGTTTCCCTGCTATTGCGAAGATGTATCGTGAAATTGCTGTTGCAGAAAAAGGACACGAAGAAAGATACCTTGCTCTGGCAAAGAATGTAGAAGAAGGAAAGGTATTCAAGAAAGACGCCGAGGTAGTATGGCAGTGCCGTAACTGTGGTTACTTATATGTAGGTACGGAAGCTCCTGAAACTTGTCCGGCATGTTTACATCCACAGGCATATTTCGAAGTAAAGAAAAATAATTATTAATATTGGATATGTATGACTAAAGCGCAGAACTTCCGAATATGAGTTCTGCACTTTTTTTATACACGTAAAAAATACCTATTTTGAGGTATTGTGGTGTTTATCAGAATTTATGATTTTTGTAACACTGAGAAATACTAATCATTTAAATAAAAATGAATATGAAAATAAAATCAATTATAGGTCGTGAAATACTCGATTCACGAGGAAATCCTACGGTAGAGGTTGAAGTAAGACTGGAATCTGGCGTGATGGGACGTGCATCTGTTCCTTCCGGAGCATCTACCGGTGAACATGAAGCTCTCGAACTTCGTGATAAAGATTCTAACCGTTACGGTGGAAAAGGTGTGTTGAAAGCTGTTGAAAACGTAAATAAGGTTATTGCTCCGGCTTTGACTGGATGGTCTGTTCTGGAGCAGCGGGCTATCGACAAGAAAATGCTTGAGCTGGATGGCACGCCAACCAAGTCGAATTTAGGTGCAAATGCTATTTTAGGAGTTTCTCTTGCAGTGGCAAAGGCTGCGGCAAACTATCTGGATATACCTTTATACCGTTATATAGGTGGAGTAAATACATTTGTAATGCCTGTTCCGATGATGAATATTATCAACGGAGGTTCACACAGTGATGCGCCTATTGCCTTTCAGGAATTTATGATCCGTCCGGTGGGAGCACCTTCTTTCCGCGAAGGTCTTCGTATGGGGGCTGAAGTTTTCCATGCTTTGAAGAAAGTATTGCATGATAGAGGTCTGAGCACTGCTGTAGGTGATGAAGGAGGTTTTGCCCCTGCACTGAATGGAACAGAAGATGCGCTGGAATCTATTCTTGCAGCTATCCGGCAGGCAGGTTACGAACCGGGCAAAGATGTTATGATCGGTATGGACTGTGCTTCATCCGAGTTTTATAGAGATGGACTGTACGATTATACAATTTTTGAAGGTGAAAAGGGCAAGAAGCGTACATCAGAAGAACAGATTGCCTATCTGGAAGAACTTATCAACAAATATCCTATCGACTCCATCGAAGATGGTATGAGTGAAAACGACTGGGAGGGATGGAAAAAACTTACCGAACGTATCGGTGGACGCTGCCAGCTGGTAGGCGATGACCTGTTCGTTACAAATGTAGAATTCCTTTCGAAAGGTATTGAGCTGGGATGTGCCAATTCCATCCTTATTAAAGTAAATCAGATCGGCTCACTCAGTGAAACACTGGATGCAATCGAAATGGCTCATCGTCATGGATATACTACGGTTACCTCTCATCGCTCAGGAGAAACTGAAGATGCTACGATTGCCGATATAGCTGTTGCTACCAACAGTGGTCAGATTAAAACCGGTTCATTGAGCCGTTCAGACCGTATGGCAAAATACAATCAGTTGTTGCGTATCGAAGAAGAACTGGGTGACCTGGCTGTATATGGATACAAGCGTATCAAATAAAAAAGTTAGTTATATTTGAAATTCTAAATTGTAAAGGCTGTTGTCTTCGGACAGCAGCCTTTTCTTTTCGTAAAAAGATGCTGAAGTTTCCTCCTTTTTTTGTACAACTTTTGAAAAGTTTTGTACAATATCCTGAGATACTTTGTACAACTTCAGAAATATTTTGTACGAATTTTGCTTAAGATTTCAGCATGTTTTGGTGAAAAGATCGAGAAGAATAAAAAAAGGAGGCGGTTTGAGGCTATGAAATGGTATGTTAAGGAGGAAAATCACAGAAAAATGAAGAAAATTTGAAAAAAGTTATGCAGAATGTTTGGAGGTTTCAAAAAAAGTCGTATCTTTGCAACCGCAATCGAGAGAGAAAGCGACAAAAAACTTAATGGTGCGTTAGTTCAGTTGGTTAGAATACATGCCTGTCACGCATGGGGTCACGGGTTCGAGTCCCGTACGCACCGCTCTTTTAATATGCAAAACTAGAAAAGGTTCCAATTCGTAATAGAATCGGGACCTTTTTTTATTTATATGTTTTTCTGTTATTCCGACAGTAAACAGGTGGTGTATAACTCAGGATATAATATTCGAAAGTCACGTTCAGAAAACACTTTGTTTTATTGTTGTTACCTTCTTCGATGAAATCCGTACTATTCTAAAATAAAAATCATCTCGCCTATTGTGTATTTCAACTGTCATTTTGGGCGTTTCATCAGTAAAAGGTGGAAAGAATACTGTATGAAGATTAACTTTGTAATAATTATAAATTTAGTATTTACCACTTATGTTTGCAAAAATCGTACATTTTTCAATCCGAAAGAAGTTATTTGTGGTCCTGACCACCCTGTTGCTTCTGGCGGGCGGCATATATTCCATGCTGACACTGCCCATCGATGCCGTACCCGACATCACCAACAATCAGGTGCAGATTGTTACCGTGTCGCCCACGCTGGCTCCGCAAGAAGTGGAGCAGCTTATCACGTTTCCTATCGAAATTGCCATGAGCAACGTAATGAATGTCGAAGAAATACGTTCTGTATCGCGTTTCGGACTTTCGCTTGTGACTGTTGTTTTTAAAGAAAATGTTCCTACCCTGGATGCCCGTCAGTTGGTTAATGAACAGATACAAATGGTTTCAGGCGAAATACCACCGGAACTGGGTACTCCTGAGCTGATGCCTATTACTACTGGTCTGGGTGAAATTTACCAGTATGTGCTTAAAGTAGCTCCAGGCTATGAAGACCGTTACGACGCTATGGAACTGCGTACTATTCAAGACTGGATTGTAAAAAGACAACTTTCGGGCATTCCCGGTATTGTCGAAATCAACAGTTTTGGCGGTTATCTGAAGCAATACGAAGTAGCTGTCGATCCGGATGCTCTTTATTCGCTGAATATTACTATTGGTGAAGTATTCGAAGCTTTGAGTCGTAATAATCAGAATACAGGTGGTAGTTATATAGAAAAAGTCAATCGTGCCTACTACATCCGTTCGGAAGGTATGATCAATGATCTGCATGATGTAGAACAGATTGTTGTAACTAACCGTGGTGGTATACCGGTACACATCGGCGATATCGGACGTGTACAGTTTGGTGCTCCCAAACGCTTTGGAGCTATGACAAAGGATGGTGAGGGAGAGTGTGTAGGCGGTATTGCCATGATGTTGAAAGGTGCCAATGCTAATGTGGTGACTAAAGAGCTGGAAAAGCGGGTTGCCAAAGTTCAGCAGATGTTACCCGAAGGCATATCAGTAGAGCCTTATCTGAATCGCTCGGAGTTAGTGAACAGAAATATCTCGACCGTTGTGCGTAATCTGGTAGAAGGAGCTATTATCGTATTTCTGGTGCTGATTGTTTTCCTGGGCAATGTACGTGCTGGTCTGATTGTTGCTTCAGTCATCCCGCTGGCTATGCTTTTCGCCTTTATTTTGATGCGTATTTTCAATGTATCGGCCAATCTGATGAGTCTAGGCGCAATCGATTTTGGTATTGTGGTGGATGGTTCCATCGTTATTCTGGAAGGAATTCTGGCCCACCTTTATGGACGAGGTTTGAAAGGGCGTACTCTAAGTCGTGAAGAAATGGATCATGAAGTAGAAAAAGGTGCCGGAAATGTAGTGAGAAGTGCTACATTTGCCGTACTTATCATTCTGATTGTATTCTTCCCTATTCTGACACTGACCGGCATTGAAGGAAAATACTTTACTCCGATGGCCAAGACACTGGTATTCTGTATCATTGGAGCACTTCTTCTGTCTATTACTTATGTGCCGATGATGGCTTCTTTTTTCTTGAAACGCACCGTGACAGTGAAACCTACACTGGCCGATCGTTTTTTCGAAGCTTTGAACAAAGTTTATCAGCGGGTGCTTCGCTTTAGTCTGGCTCATTTGTGGGGAACTATTTCTGTTTCTTTCATAGCCTTTTTGCTTTCGTTGTTACTGTTTACAAAATTAGGAGCAGAATTTATTCCAACCTTGGACGAAGGGGACTTTGCCATGCAGATGACTCTTCCGGCAGGCAGTTCGCTGAGCAAAAGCATTGAAGTATCTCTCGAAGCGGAAAAGAGATTGAAAGAACGCTTTCCGGAAATCAAACATGTTGTGGCTAAAATTGGTACGGCAGAAGTACCGACCGATCCGATGGCTGTAGAAGATGCTGATGTAATGATTGTAATGAAACCTTTCAGCGAATGGACATCTGCTTCAAGCCGTGCAGAAATGGTGGAGAAGATGAAAGCATGTCTGGATTCTATAAAAGATGCAGAATTTAATTTTAGTCAGCCTATCCAGCTTCGTTTCAACGAATTGATGACTGGAGCCAAGGCCGATATAGCGATTAAACTTTACGGAGAAGATATGACTGAATTATATGATAAAGCTCGTGAGGCAGCCCGTTATGTAGAACAAGTACCGGGAGCGGCAGATGTTCTGGTAGAGCAGGCAATGGGATTACCGCAGCTGCTTGTTCGTTTCGACCGTGCAAAGATAGCCCGTTACGGCATCGATATAGAGGAACTGAATACCGTTATTCGTACTGCCTATGCAGGTGAAACGGCAGGAGTAGTGTTCGAGAATGAACGACGTTTTGATCTGGTTGTCCGGCTGGATAAGGAGAAAGTAAGTGATCTGAACATTGACAAGCTGTTTGTCCGTACGAAAGATAATATCCAGCTTCCGGTAAGTGAGGTAGCCAGCATCGAACTGGTAAACGGTCCACTTCAGATAAACCGTGACGCTACTAAACGCCGTGTCGTTATTGGTGTGAATGTGCGTGATGCTGACATCCAGCAAGTTGTAAGTCAAATCAGTGAATCACTCGACAAGAACGTAAAACTTAAACCGGGTTATTATTTTGAATACGGTGGCCAGTTTGAGAACTTGCAGAACGCTATCAATACGCTGATGGTAGTTATCCCTATCGCTTTGATGCTTATTTTGTTATTGCTGTTCTTTGCGTTCCGAAGCGTTATCTATTCACTGGTTGTATTTTCTACCGTGCCTCTTTCTCTTATTGGTGGTATTGTTGCTTTGTGGCTGCGCGGTTTGCCGTTTAGCATTTCGGCTGGTGTAGGTTTTATTGCACTTTTCGGAGTTGCTGTATTGAACGGTATTCTGATGATCAACCATTTTAATGACATACGTAAACGTAACCAATATCATTTATGTACCGACCGTATTATAGCCGAGGGCTGTCCGCATTTGCTTCGTCCTGTTTTCCTCACCGGACTGGTTGCTTCACTGGGCTTTGTTCCGATGGCTATTGCTACCTCGGCTGGTGCAGAGGTGCAACGTCCGCTGGCTACTGTAGTAATAGGTGGGCTGATTGTATCTACCATACTGACATTGATTATCATTCCTGTTTTTTATAGACTTGTGAACAGTATTGCAGTCAGACAATTACGTAGAAAAAATCGTTTGTCTGTCCGTAAATCAGCTTTGGTTATGATTTTGCTTGTCATTTTTGCTCCTGCCATGCAGGCGCAGCAAAGTGTGACTTTGGAACAGGCTATCGAAACGGCTATGACCAATCATCCACGTCTGAAAATGGCAGAATCCGAGATTGAGCGGGCACGAGTTTCGAAAGGGGAAGCATGGGATGGAGGAAATACTTCTTTCAGTTATTCCTGGGGACAGCTGAACGGTGCCGACCGGAATGATAATGAATTGTCTGTAGAACAGTCGCTCGGGTCTTTACTTACTCCTTTTTATAAAAACGCCTTGGCCAATACCCAAATAAGTAAAGGAGAAAGTTATCGTGATATGGTGAAGAAGGAAGTTACGGCAGAAGTGAAACGAGCATGGGCTTATTATCAATATGCTTTTCATATCAATGCCATGTATCGCGGACAGAGGGAATTGGCTGAGCAATTGAGAAAAAGTGGCGAACAACGTTATCTTCAGGGAGATATTGATCTGGCTGAACGGAATATGATTACAGCATTGGCTGCCGATTTATATACTCGTTGGCTGGAGTCTTCCGAGGAGCTGACGCTGGCCGGACGCCGGTTTACTTGGTCCTGTTACAGCAGTCAGCCTCTGTTGCCTGCCGATACATCGCTGGCAGTCATGCCGATACAGACGGATGGTTTGTCGTTGTCTTCCCGTCACTTGAACTATTTTGATGCTCAGGTACAGGAGAAAAAGAATCTGTTGAAGATAGAACGTAGCCGTTTCTTTCCGGAATTGTCCGTAGGGTATGTACGTCAGAAGATTGCGCCGCTTACTGGATTGAATTCGTGGATGGTGGGAGTATCCTTCCCTGTACTGTTCTTTCCCCAGCGAAGCCGTGCCAAACAGGCACGTATCAACTTGCGGATTGCCACCTGGGAAGCAGAAGATAACCGTCGTCAGTTATCCAATAAGGTAAGTGAGCTGCAGAGCCAACTTGTCCGTCAGCGCGAGAGGTTGACTTATTACCAGCAGGCTGCTATCAAGGAAGCAGAAGCTTTACAGCATAGTGCTCTGAAGAAATTTCAGGAAAATGAAACGGATATCAGCGAATTTATCCAAAGCCTGAATGCTGTCCGTGAAATCAAACGAGGATATATCGAAACGGTTTATGCTTATAACATTACCGTTCTTGAACTGGAGCTCTATACCGAGTGAATTATTCTTTACTAACAATCTCAAAAACTCAAAGAAAAATGAATAAAATGAATCTGATGAAACAACGAATGATTTACTTAATGTTTGTTTTACTGACAGTATCTTGCTCAGGTCAGTCGGATAAGCAGACCGAGTCGGCTGGTACATCCGAGGTAACACAAGCCAATGAAGATAGTACACAGATATCCGAAGTGGATGGTGTGAGTGGAGCTACTAACGTGTCTAATCCACCATCGTTCAACGGTGTCATAATGATGCCTCCACAAAATCATGTTACCGTAACATTAGGTATGGGAGGTTCTGTCCGGGATATTCGTGTCATGCTGGGTGAATATGTTCGTAAAGGGCAAATAATTCTTACGTTAGCCAATCCTGCTTTTATCGAACTTCAGCAGTCTTATCTTGATGCTGCTGCCCAGACCGAATACCTGAAAAAAGAATATGACCGGCAGCAGAAGCTGGTTTCCGGAGAATCAGCTTCATTGAAGCGTATGCAGCAAAGTAAGGCAGACTATCTTTCCATGAAAAGCCGGATGGAAGCTGCGGCTGCACAACTTGCTTTGCTGGGAACCGATACTGCGACTTTGAATCGGGAGGGTATTCGTACCTATTTAGATATACGGGCTCCACGTAACGGCTATGTAACCAATATGGATATTAATGCCGGAAAATATTTTGCAGCAGGCGATCCTGTCTGTGATGTTATCGACAAAAGTAAGCCGATGTTACAGTTGACTGCCTATGAAAAAGACCTGGATAAGTTACAGCCGAATACACATTTTACATTTAAAGTCAATGGTATGCCTGATACTACGTTTACGGCCGAACTGGTTTCTGTCGATCAAATGGTAGACAACGTAAATCGTTCCATTAAAGTTTATGCACGTATTCTGGAGGCCTATCCTAATTTTCGGCCGGGTATGTATGTAGCTGCCAAGATTACGGACAAAAAACATTAACTTTGCTGAATGAAGTTGTTTCACATCCATAAGAGATTTTTTCTGATGCTGAACGCCATCTCTATTCTGGTGGCGTTCCTGATGCATCTGCCCGAACTGATAGCGCTTTCCAATCCTGTGGCGGACAATTGTCTGTTTCCGGATTTTTATTGGGGCGATGTCAGTTCTGAGATACTGTTTACTTATTTTTCTATCCTGCTCCTCTTTTTTCTGAATATAAAACTGATGATGCCAAGTCATCCGGTAGCAGACTTAGGATGGAGAAGAGTTGCGATAACTTTTCTAATCACTCTGGTGGTATGTAACCTGTTGGGAAAAGGCTTTGTGTATCTCCATCAGCATTTCGAGGTTCCTGCCATTACTGCTATGCTGCATCAGTATCTGCATCCTTTAAGAGATATCTTGATAGCCTGTATCGTGACCGGTACCTGTTATCTGGATTATCAGAACCAACGTAGTCGGAGGATGCTGCTTGAGAATGAACAGTTGCGTACAGAAAACCTTGTCAATCAGTACGAAGCGCTGAAAAGTCAGCTTAATCCGCACATGCTTTTCAATTCGCTTAATACATTGTATTCACTTATACGGGAGTCGCCCGATAAAGCCCAGAACTTTCTTCAGGAACTTTCGCGAGTGATGCGCTATACCTTACACGACAACCTGTCGCACACGGTGACTTTAAACGAAGAAATGAGTTTTGTGCGTTCGTATATCTATCTGTTGCAGATGCGTTACGAAGATAATCTGGATTTCGATATCAATATTCCGCAGGAGCTATTGCAACGACAAGTTCCTCCGATGGCAGTACAAATGCTGGTGGAAAATGCGGTAAAACATAACGAAATCAGCAATCGGAATCCACTGACTATACACATATATGCCGAAAGAAACGGTCTTTGTGTCAGTAATCGTATTCAACCGAAGCTGTCCGACAGTAGCAGTACCTGTATCGGACTTGCCAACTTGTCGAAGCGATATCAGTTACTTTTCAAACAAGATATTACCATCGAAGAGAATGAAAAGATTTTTAAAGTTACTTTGCCGCTGATATGAAAACGCTGATTATAGAAGATGAAAAAGCTGCTCTCCGTAATCTGAAGGCAGCCATGAAAGAAGTCGATGCTGAATTTGAGATTGTAGGTGAAACAGACAGTGTAACAGGAACATTGGAATGGTTTGCCTTTCATCCCATGCCTGACCTGGTGTTTATGGATATTCATCTGGCCGATGGTTCTGCATTCGGTATTTTCGAACAAACTGATATTACCTGCCCTATCATTTTTACTACTGCTTACGATGAGTATGCCTTACAAGCATTTAAAGTGAATAGCATCGCTTATTTACTGAAGCCTATCAGCAGTTCCGATTTACAACAAGCTATTGATAAATTGAAAATTCTTGGAGGTGCGGTTCAGCCAGCTATTGATTTCCAGGCTGTAATGCATGCTTTAAAACGAGAAGAAAGCTATAAGACACACTTTCTGGTTCCCGTGAAAGGCGATCGTTTCGTTCCTGTCGGTGTAGAACAGATTTCTTATTTTTATATCGATGAAGGAGCCGTCAAAGCAGTTACACAATCTGCTGAAATATTCGACTTTCAGCAAACACTTGATGAGTTGGTTGAACAACTCAATCCCCGGCAGTTTTTCAGAGCCAATCGTCAGTATATTATTGCTCATAAGGCAATTACTGGAGTGAGTTTGTGGTTTGGTGGCCGTATGGTTTTACAGCTGTCTCCTGCTGCAAGTGAAAAGGTTATTATCAGTAAAGCCCGTGTGCCAGCTTTCAAGGAATGGTTCTGAGTGTAAGCATAAATAAAAATCACCACCAATTATCAGAAAGACAGGAACAGATTCTGTTCTCTTCGGATAATCAGTGGTGATTGATAAAGCTGTTTATTTATAGAATTTCGACATCGGATAAATTCCGACAGGATAGCTTGTCTTGTTTTCGATGTTTTTTACTAGTACAGGAGTTTCTCCGCTACAGTCGTATACCAGCAGGTTTCCGTTTGAAATAGTTGTTTCATAATATTCATCCGAAACGGCAACATAAAGATACTTCTTTATCGGATCGGCTATAGCATTGCAGTTTAAATATTTGGCATTCGGAGCATCCTTTGTCAGGTCTATGATATTTTCCTCCACTTTCCATGTCTTGAGTGAAATACGGCTGACGCTGGTTTTTCCGGCACAGAAATAAACATAATCTCCCGCAAGAGCAATGCCCGGAGTATCGAAGAACTCGGCTGATATGTCGGCCGAAACTTGTTTTTCCTTTACGATTTCCCAGGTATCAAGATTTACAAATATAAAATAGCTCTTAGTAGATCCCGAACGTCCGCATGTGGCAATCATGATTTCACGCTCTCCTGTCTGGCATACACCACTGATGAATTCTCCTTTGAGATCTGGCAAGATACGGGTTGCCTTGTTTTCTCCTTTTTTAAACTCCAGCAGTCTTGTACTGGCCCAGAATCCTCCTCCACCGGTATATATATAGTCGCCAATGACAACCATACCTTGAGTGCCGGCAACAGCTTCAATTGTATTTCCCTGATTACCGAAATGGTAGGAATCTTCTACTATATTTAGTTCTCCGGTCGTACTGTCAAATCGGAAAAGTGCTTTCTGGTCTGAGAAAAATATGTTTTTTTCGTCGATGACTACAATATTTCTTAGTGGAGTAACTAGTGGAAGAAATTCATTTTCGTCTAATGATCCTTCCGGACGAGGGTATTTTAGTTCGTCGAATTTAAATACTTTCTCCCGTTTCAGTGTCACGGCATCGGCTATTACCAGTGTGCCGTCACCTTCGTGTTTCTGATATACATCCTTATTGGTGCTGAGAATATAAAGTTTCCCGTTATGCATATAGAGGTCTTGTCCCCCATGACCGAAAGCCGATCCGTTGACTTTCTGATATACATTCTGTTCGATATTTCCTTCGGGAGTAATGTAAGTCAACGAGCTGTTTTCTATTGCAGCTCCCTGATTGAGAATCAGTACTCCGTCAGGATCAGCATATCCTCCCAGATATGCAGGAGGTTCGGGATTGGTCGAAGGTGGTTGTGTACCCGGATCTTCCGGGTTGTCCGAGCATCCTGAGAAAATCAGCAGTCCGCAAAATGCCGGAACGATGAGGTTATTCAAGAGTTTCATAATTCAATGTTTTTAAGTTTACTGTTTTTATTTGCCGGGTGCAAAAAAAAATCCGGCAGGGAAGTTCGTATAGTTCTCATATTTGGCAGCAGGATTTTCTGCGCTATTGTTAAAATCGAAAGACCAGATCGTATTCTGAGTATACTGGGCAAACGATTTGATCGTGTTGATATATACATTTCCTGTTACAGGATGAACTCCCAGTCCATTATAAAGCAATCCTGCATTGTTGTCGATGGCAGACAAGTCGGTTAAAGTTTCTTCTGCATCAAGACCGGATGCTGCATTAAGTGATTCGTCTTCATCGAATTTAAGGCGGTAAATTGTTGTGCCATCTGCATAATAAATGTTGTTGTCATAACTTGCAAATGCTACTCCAGAGCTTCCTACACTCGGTTTTACATTGATCTGGCGCTGTATTATTTTTTTGCTTTCAACATTGAATTTGTTCATGGCCGATTTTCCGAATCCAAAAGACATTACCCAGATATCTCCGTTTTCGGCAGCCTGGATGCCCAAAACTTCATTGATGGAGATCTCTACTCTATATGGGAAATTTATTTTGGTCGCATTGTCGTTTTCCGGAGAAATTTCTATAATACCGTTTAACGTACCTGCTTTGTATGTGTATACTTTACCGTTCATTGTTACAAAACGACTTTTGGGAGCATTGTCGGTTCCGCTGACGAAAGTTAGTTCTTTCGTGTTTGTGTTAAGGCGGTAAACTCCTTTGTTGTCGCGGATATATACATGTTCCGCATCGAGTGCGGCAATATGTGTAGGCCAGTCGAGAGTAGAAAGATCACTTCTGCTGAAAGCCATTTCCTTTTTAAGTGTCTTGGCATTTACGACAATAAGCATACCGTCGTTTTCGAATTTTGTACCTACGGCATTTTCGTCACCGTTTTGAGTGATTATATAAATTTTGCCGTCACAGAAAGCCATGTCTTGAGCTACATTACCCAGTTCTGTGCCATTGACTGTCTTATAAGCATCGTCGAAAACATATCCATCCGCAGTAATGTAGGTCAGTGAGCCATTTTCGGTTGTCATGTTACCTTCATTCAGAATGAATGTACCTTTTGTGTCATCGAAGAAATTCAAGCATTGGAGAGTTATTTCCTTCGATACTTCTTGTGCGCTTGCATTGGTTGCGGTAATGATAAGAGTTGCTTTCGATGCAGCTTCAGAAGTAGCTTTTATATTGATACTGTTTTCGCTTTCCTTTACCTCCGCAGTCCATCCTTCTGGCAGCGTATTGGTAGCGATAGACTTGATGTTTTTTGCCGTATACTCTAATTTGAAGGTTTGATCGGGTACGATAAACAGAGGTTCTGTTTCGCTGATTTCTGTTACCAGTTCAAATTCCGGAGCCGGCTCGATGACTGCTTTGTCATCATTACTACAACTGCCGGTAAAAAGACATAGAGTCAGCAGCAATATCCCGAATAAGATATTGGTCTTCATAAATTTAGTTCTTTTCATTTTTTCAAAAGTTTTTAGTAGGTTGATTATTAATTCTTTATAGTCTGGCTTTTTATGCTTACATTGGTCAGGTGCAGGTCTGTTACTCCCATGATTTCAGTCGAACATTCGCCCAGCCATCCGTTTTCCTGATTCACTCCTGTATGTATGCGGATGAAGTCAACTCCCGGAAGGTTTGCCGGCTGTCCTTTCGAGTCTACCGCCCAGTCGATGTCAATAGCCGATGCATCCTTGTCGTTCAGTTCATTGTCCGCATAGCCGTAACCAAAGCGGTAAAGAGCGAAGTACGTACCTTTTCCACTCTGGTCTATTCCGTTTTGAGGAAGACGTGTTCCGGCAAACGTAATCTTGTCTTCTTTTATCCATTGTGGAAAATAAGACTGCAAGTGAGTAGCGTTCATAGCCTTGTAGCCACTTCCCCCCTGATTATCTTCCCAGCGGATATACTGCTCGGTAGGAGCTCCGGGTTCTGCTGACGGACGGTAGTAAGTTATTTCATAATCCAGTATCGTCTGGGTATCGTTTCCTGCCTGAGTTGCCAGATCAATCCAGGTTTCTTTTCCGTCAGGGTAAGAACTTCCGGCAATTTCGTACCATCCGTCGTCGGGAAGTCCGTTTCCGTTTGCATCATAGCATACCTGGATGACTCCGGGTTCACTACTTCCATAATCCGATGCTCCGTTGGCATAAAACGCGTTTCCCAATACACGGAAGTCGCATAAACCGGACTTGTTTTCAATGGTATGGTCGAATCCTACAACGATATATCCGCCGAAGCCTCCCAGTGAAACCATACCCATCTTGTTATTTCCGATAGCTTCGAGGACTTTACGGTTCATATCCTCCTGAGTATCTCCTTCCTTGTATTCAGGAAGCTGGTTGACAAACTGTCCGACAGCCGGACGGAAATCGAGTACACGGGTTATATAAGGTGATTTTTCACCTGTTGTCGGTGGAGTTTCCGGATCATCTGTATTACTACAAGATGTAAAAACTCCGGAAAACATGATAAGCGAGAAGCTTATCGCCCACATGGATTGTAATGTGAATTTTTTCATCTTTAAAAACGTTGAAGTTATTTATTGATTAATAGAATTTTTCTGTCGAAAAAGCGATGTGTGCAGGAATGTCGCCGGTACGGACTTTCCACTGGAACTTACCTGCCGGCGAAAAACAGTAGAGATATCCCGGAGTGACATAGTTCGTGGCATCGCATACATATATTTCCTTGGTTTCCGGATTGACGGCAAGTCCGTAGGGTAATGTGATTTCCTTTTCCGTTCCGTCAGTTATGAAGCTGCGTGATACTATTTCCTGTTTTTCCGTATCGTAAACGGCGTACGAAACCTGGTTCTTCCCTGTGTTGTAGTTCCATTCGGTGCTGATGGTGTACAGCCGGTTATCGTCCATGCACATTTCGCTGGCGGCGATACCCAGCTTGCCGGTTACTTTTTCCGTATGAGAGTCGATGACATAGATATCAGATCCTACACCGTAATAATCTCCGCGTGAGCTGACATAAATCCGTCCCTGCTTGTCTATTTCCATTCGGTGCAGATTGATAGCTACATCAATCGTGTTGACTACCTGAAACGATTGTAGATCGACTACCGAAACCGTACGGTCGTAATTGGGGAAACGATATCCACCGGAATTTGCCACATACAGCCGTCCGTTGTTGATAACCATCTCTTCCGGTTGATAGCCAACCACTACTTCCCGTGTAATCTGAAGTGTTTCGAGGTCTATTTCCACTACTTTTCCCGGGCGTGCGTTCGGATCTATCTGTACCGGACCGGCATACGAACTGACATACGCCTTGTCGCCGTTGAAAACAATGTAGCGGCAGTTAGGAATAGTCACGCTGCCGATATGCTCTGCCGTGTGCACATTCATCACCTCCACAAAGTTGGAACAGTTCACTACGACATACAGCCGGTTGCCGTAAATGCCGATATCGTTACCCACATCCCCAAGCTCCTTCACCACATCAGGGTTCCGTTCCGGATAAATATTGCGGAAATAACTTCCTGTACGTGCGTCAAAATGATCGATTGTACACTTGTTGCTTCCCATATTCCCTTCGTTGACAAGAAAGAATCCTTCTACAGACTGCGGGTCCGAAGGCATGGTGACATATTCCACTTCCGAACGAATCATCGGAAGTTCCTGACGGCATCCGCTCAGGAAGCATAAAATCAGGCAAACGGTCAGGTAAAAACGATAGTTGTTCATGGTCCGAATGATTAAAAGTTATATTGGGCAATCAGCTTGAAGTTGGTTCCGGGCATCGGATAGCAGGTCACTACCTCATATTGCTGATTCAATAAGTTGTTTACTTCCAGCGTCAGTTTCAGGTCACCCTTCCATACCTTCAGTCCTTTGGAAACCGAGAAGTCGCTGGTGTACCACGGCAACTGATAGTTATAAGGAATATTCGCCTGCGAAGAATAACGCTCTCCGGTATAGATAAAGCTGTAGCTGGCTTCCCATGAGCGCCATTGCAGGTTTACCACAGCTGAACCGCTGTGCCAGGGGATATACGGAATCTGCCCTCCGTAAAACTCACTTTTAGGGTCGGTAAAGTCCTGTGCCCGCTGGTAGGTATAATTGATCCGGTTGCTTACCGTCAGCTCACGTCCGATCTTCCAGCCGGTCTGAAGTGCAACATCTACCCCTCTGATTTCCACATTTCCCAGATTGACCATCGTCCAGCGGAAGAAATTTGATGTAGGAGTGGCTACGATTTTATTCTCCACCTCATTGTAATATACGTCCGTCTGGACTTCCAGCGCGCGTAGCCACGTACCGTTGAAAGTACGGCTGTACGTAAATCCTAAGTCGTACTGTGTAGTGAACTCCGGTTCCAGATTGATATTTCCTACAAACGTATAATACAGGTCGTTCAGCGTAGGCATCCGGAAGATACGTTTATAGAAACCTCTCAGGTTGAGTCCGCTTTGCGGGAAAGGTCGCCACGACACGAAAAATGAAGGAGTAAGCTTCTGCTTGTCGGGAGCAGGTGTCCCCGAACTCGTATCGTGTACGTACGTTTCGAGCAGACTGGCCTGAAGTTCTACTTGCTTGAAGCGCAAGGCCGTAGCGATGGACGCCAGCAGCGTATGCCGGCGCGGATACACAAAGTCACGCAAGTCGGCATTCAGCAGATTGAACTGATAATCTGCCGAAAAGCTTGCCTCCCACCACGGAAACAGATTAAAGCGGTTGGCTACCGATGTGTACACTTCCTGCTGGTAATAATGATTGTTGACATACATCAGCGACTCGTCTTTGTTAGGATCGGCCAGGTAATGCAGGTAGTCGTATGCATATTTTGCATTGGCAAGCAGGCTGTACCACTGTGTAAAGTCCTTCTTGAATGTACCCTGAGTAAAGAAATTCGTATCCCACTGGCGGTCCTCGTGCGAGAACTTGTTGCGGACGATAGCTCCCGGATATCCCCGTTCCGAGTTGTACAGATAAGCTTTCGCTTTCCAGTATCCCTGATTAATTCGTCCGAACAGCCCTCCTTCCACGCGCAAAGCATTCAGGTCACCGTTCTGCCGTACCGCTGTCGTATCATATCCCTCCTGCATGCGGTAAGTAAACTTGTACTTGCCCGACGAGTGAAGATACTCGGCACTGAACGAACTGCTTATCTGTTCTCCAAGCTTTTGCTCCCACAGTATGGATGGATTTGCCACACCAAACGAACCTGTCTTGAACGAAGCTTTTACGTTATACTTCTTTCCTTCTTCGAACTGAGGCGTCCGTGTCTGTAAATAGATGGAACCCGACGAGCCGAAATCCTTTGCCGGCTGGAAGATGGCACTCTTTTGCCCGTTGTACAGCGTGACAGACTCCATGTTGTCGAGCGAGAATCTTCCCAGATCGACCGTACCGTTTTGTGCGTTTCCCAGCTCGATGCCGTCGTAGAACACACCTACATGGTTGGTTCCCATGCTCCGGATATTCACTGTTTTCAGTCCCCCTACTCCTCCGTAATCCTTAATCTGTATGCCGGAAAAGTAGCGCAATGCGTCAGCCACGTTGTGCGAACTGAGCTGATGAAGCTGCCTGCCCGATAACTCTTGTACCGGAAAAATCTCTTTCTGTACGGCACGCGCCGTCACAACAACCTCGTTCAGATGTTGAAGACTATCTAACTTATTTTGTGCATGTACGGGTGCACACATGTTTATACCCCACACCAGCAGGGTAAACATTACTGAATAGCAAAGTTTATTAAGCATTATGTAAAACGTTCAACCGTCCTATCCCACGAGTTCGGTTAATTAATAAAAACGATGGCAGGTCTTCTGACTGACTCACACGCTTTGACACCTTCCCGGTTTTATCCAGTGGCAATGAGTAATTGTCAACGTGCTTGATGAGCTTCACAGCAGCGGGACTGTTCGGGACTTTCACCCGATTCCCTTTTAATCCGTCGGGTCGAAACAACCTTCCGGAACCAATCGATGGCAAAGATAATTTATTTTTCTGAATTTTAATACAGTTTTTTTGTTTTGAAAATGTTTTTGTATTAAGAACTCTTTTGTCGGAGAATACCGATAATTTTAGTAGTTTTGTCTGAATGAATCATTAAATATATGCATGTATGAAAGAAATAAATGTATCGGAACTGAAAGATAACATGTTCGACGCTATCAGTAAGGAATGGATGCTGGTAACGGCCGGAACACAGGAAAAGTTTAACATGATGACGGCAAGCTGGGGCGGAACCGGTGTTTTGTGGGCAAAGCCCGTAGCCTTTATTTTCATCCGTCCCGAGCGTTATACCTACCAGTTTATTGAAGAGGGAGAAACGCTTACCCTGTCTTTCCTGGGCGAAGAGCATAAAGATATACATAAAATCTGTGGTTCCAAATCTGGGCGCGACATTGATAAGGTAGCGGCTACCGGACTGAAACCTTTTGCCACTCCCGAAGGAAACATTGCCTACGAGCAGGCACGTATGGTACTGGAATGCAGAAAACTGTATGCCGATATGATAAAGCCCGAGCAGTTTATCGATGCCTCACTGGTAAGCCGCTGGTACGGCGAAGGACATGGCGGATTCCATAAAATGTATGTCGTAGAGATAGAACATGTATGGGTGAAAGAGTGAGCATAATGCTTCTCAGAATTCCATGATAAACTCATCCAGGGAATCGTTTTCGTCCATGCCCATCTTGTCGTGTTTGAGGCGGTTTTTCCGTTTCTTCAAGGCAACCTTGCTGGTGTCGAGCAGGTAAAGCATGTTGCTGTTTGAGATGCCGATTTTGATAAGGCAGCAAAGCGAGATGTCCGCCTTTGTCAGTGTCGGGAACTTTTTCCAAAGCCGGTCGGTAAAGTTGTTGTAGCAGATGTTTATAACTTCCGCCAGATTGTCCTGTTCCTCGTCGGAGAGCACTACCGACCGGCTTTGTATTTTATCCTGCTGGCTCATTTTATTGAGCTGTTCCATTTTTCTGATGATTTCGCTGTGGCGCAGGATTTCCTTTCTCATGGCAGCCTCCTTTGAAGAGTATTCGCTTCTCATCTTTTCCCTTTGTGAAAGTTCTTTGTCCAAAGCTGTTTCCTTTTCGATGATTTTTTCTTGTGCAGCATGCAGGTCGATGGTCTTTTCTTGCAGTTGTAGCCTCATTTCCTTCATCAGGTCGTCTTTTGATCGCATCTGTTCTGCCAGTTTACGCTTCTCTTCCCTGCGTTTATAGAAGAATATGACAGCTACGGTCAATACCGCCATGCAGATGGCTGTCAGTGATATATACAGTCTTTGCCGTTTGATTTTCAGCAGCTTGTTTTCACTCTGAATCAAGGAGTAGTCGTATTTGTGCTGGAGGTTTACTACTTTAGACTCCAGCCTTTTTTGATAGATGGTATCCAGCAGTTCGGCATACCGCTTGCTGTATTCCAGCGCTTTGGGAAGATTTTTTATTTTTTCTTCGTATATACTCCAGTTTAAATAATGAGTCGCTTTGAAATATGGATCATAATCTCTCGTATCTTTGCTTAAATAGAAGTGTGCCGAATCGTATTGGTTCATCTCCAGCAAGATTTCTCCCTTGTTATTCCATAACGGATATAGCTCGGTGGAATCCTTTGCGAGCGATAAACTGCGGTTTACCAGTTCCAGTGCCCGTTTGTAATCTTTTTTTTCTCTTGCCGTTAAAGATAAACAATTTAATAGGTAGTTATAATATGTCATTTTTGAAGATGTAGATAATTTTAATCCCATATTAAACAGACTGTCTGCGCAATCATATTTTCCTGTTAACAGACAGCACCATCCCCATTGTCCATATAAATCAATTTGTTTTAAGGTATCTTTCAGTAAAATAGCATATTTATTTGCCGTTTGATATTTTTCGATTCCTTTATTCTCGGCATCTTCATCGCTTAGTAAATTAGCCCAGTGTAAATTGAGCAGGAACTTGAATTGATTGTTTTCTATATTCCGGCTTGCTATATTCGCCTGCTGGAAATACGAGAGTGCTTTTTCCTTTTCATCCGAATCCCTGTAATACTGTGCCAAATAGAAAAGTGTCCATGCCTTGTGCAGGGAGTCGCTGCTTGTCCGGTAGTATGCTTCCGCTATCCGGAGTAGTGAATCGCTTTTCACCGGAATGTAGTTTTTATATTGTGCCTGTGTGAATAGCAGTGCATGGAGTGCCTGTTCCTCTTTACGTAATTGCGAAATGGATGGCATGTGTTGTAGTATCTTCCAGGCACTGTCGGGTCTTTCATACATCAGTTGCTCAATTTGCAGTAGTGAAGCATTTATCTGGTGTGTCCTTTTCTGGTAAATGCCGAGTGAAAGGGCGGCTGCGGTTGCTGCTATGGTGACAATGATGATGAGTGTTTTATTTTTCATACAGAATGTTTGTAAGACTATTACAAATATAAATAATTTGATTGTTTTATCGGTGAATTGCTAATAGATTATTCGGGGGATAATAGTGGGATAAACTGCCTGCTGTTTTATTATGTCTACCTTTTTTCTTTATTAATTTTTATATTCCATTTATTATCAATGTGTTATGATTTTGTATATGTCTACCTTGTGTCACCCTCTTTTCTTTGTATGGTGCTTGAATCTGCTGTACCTTTGTAATAGCGAAAATCAATAATTTAATGTTTATGAAAAAGATATTTTTATTGTTTATGGGTTTAGTTCTTTTTTCAGACTATGCTTTTGCAGATAAAAACATAGAATTGAAAACCAATGAATCTCCAGTTTCTGTTTCTCAAAATCAGATTCCTATTAATGCGACACAATCTTCTACGGCTATTGATATTTTATTTTTGAAAGGGGCTGTATATAAGGTTATCGTTACTGGTGCAGAGGGTATAGTCTATCAAAATGAGATTACAGTTAAGACATTTGATACTGTAATAATAGATATATCCCAATATAAATCGGGGAATTATAATATTTATTTCTATGATAAAGAGGGAAATGAAATTACCGGAGATTTTGTATTGTGATTGTTTATAGAAAACTTATGTTTAACTTAAACATATTGTATTCTAATTAATAATAGCTGTTTTGGGGAAATTTTCTTCGAACAGTAGTGATAAATTATAGAAACTGCGCAGTTCTATTATTTTGATATTATTTGTTTAATTAAAAAATGAGATTATGAAAAAAGGATTATTTTTATTATCAACTTTAATTTTACTTAGTATTAGCTTTCTTTCTTGTCAGAAAGATTGTTCTATTGAAAGCAAAGATACAGGCTTAACTGTGACACCTGAGAATATAGGATATATTCATAATGAATGTCTTGAAGCTGCTTATGAGGCTATAAAGGACTCTCCTATATTTGATCAATCTTCTGGCTCTTCACATGTTGTTACTATTCAAGATGTGGCAAATGTAATAGGTAAAGCCGATGTAGCTTGCTTTAAGAAATTAGGGGAAATGAAAAAATTGTCAGACAGTGACCTTAGGAATTTTGTAAATCAAAATTTGAGCACGCAAATTCCTGAGGGGGTGTATAGGGCAATGTCTAATATGATATATGATTCAAACTTTTCATATACCAGAGATTATCTGACACCTGAGTATGGCAATAATATTAGCAATGTACAAAAAGAATTTGTAGAAGATTTTATAAGTCAGTTACGAAACTCAATGACAAACGCTTCTTTAGATTATATACCTGATAAGATGAAAATAAAATGGTATTCATTAGCTCAAACACAAAACGATAGAGATGTTATTTTATCTACTTGTAATGTAGCAACTGCATCTACAGATTATTGGACAAGTAATATTTCAAAATGGAATATTTCAAAGATACAGAAAAGTTCATTTAGAACAGTTTGTGGAGCGTTAGTTGGTGCGGATTGTGCTTGTCTTACAGAATTAATGTGGATGTCTGCTATTGGCGTTCTTATTGCAGATAAAATTGCATTGGTTTGCGTTGGAACAAGTCTCGCTGCTGGTATTGGGCAAGCAGTTAATGATATGATTGTAAATTGGCCATCAAGAGCAGAGATGGGTGAACCTATGTCATACCAAGAGTATCAGAATCTTATTTTACAAGCTAGAATAAAAGCGATAAATTCTGACCCAACTTTAAATTAACTTCCGATGAAAAAGTTTCTGATTTTTGTTTTATGCGGTATTATTCTTTATGTAGTTGTATCTATAGGCCTGTCTTTTTTGAATTTAAGTAGAGATTGGAATGTAATAATATCTGCTGTTTTGATTGGATTGGTGCAAGGCTATATTGGATTTTTGATTTATGGAAAGGAATAAAGAAACCTCAGAAGAGATAATACGTACAATTGTTTGTGATAGTGCGTAACTCAAGAAAAATACAACAAGAAATACCGATATGTACTAATATTAATGATTCTTTGTTATGGCTTTATTTTTTTAGTTAAATTGGATCAAGTTATTATTACAATTGTCGGTGTGGAGGAAATGGTTTATCAGAAAGAGGTTACTACTCCGTTTTCAGAGTCTATTTATCTAGATTTAAATCAATACCGTAGTGGTGAATATAAAGATACGAAGGAAATCTGCGTTGAAAAAATTATAAAAAGTTATCAGTATTATTTAAATCTCATTGTTTTTTTATAATCTGTTTATATTTATTTGTAATATGAAATGTAAAAATATTGTTTGTTTCACGATTGCTTGGGTGTGTATGTTTAATTTATTTGTCGGTTTTATTTCTTGCAGTAGGGATCAATATATTAATGAATGTATTGATATTAATGATAAATACGATGAGAATAAATATAAATTTAATTTAATAAACTTATGGGGTAGTAAAGCTGCTGTTGTTGATAAAGGAGGTTATTATTTATTTCAGGGAGATATTTTATTAAAAAAACATGAGCTTGATACTCTTTCAACGAGAGGAGCTGCTCGTATAGATAAACGCTGGGATAATAATAAGGTATATTATGTGTTGTCTGGATTTCCTAGTCAATATTCAGCGAATATTTTTTCTGCAATGGCCAATATAGAGGAAAATTCTTATTTACGGTTTATACCGAGGTTAGAGAATGAATCTAATTATATTGAGCTTGTATATGAAAATAAGGATGAATGGGTCGCTTATTCTGATTATATCGGATGTAAAGGTGGAAAACAAGAAATACATTTATCTAATGATGCTTGCGAGATAGTAGGTGTAATAATTCATGAACTTTGTCATGCTTTAGGTTTATATCATGAAATGTGTAGAGTTGATAGAGATGACTATGTAAAAATAGATTTTAGTGTAATGAATGATGAGGAAAGACATCAATTTAAAACTTATACAGATTTAGAAGAAGAAGGAGTTGACGTTGGTAATTTTGATTTTAATTCTATTATGATGTATAGCTCTTTTATGAATGATAAGGTTGTGATGACAAAATTGGATGGTTCCATAATAATAGCTCAAAGAGCAAAATTATCGTCTGGTGATAAAGTTGCTTTAGCTAAAGCTCAACCTGCTGTGTTATATACTTTTTATAGCTATTATACAGAAGATGGTAATATAGATAGTGATTTGAAATATCAAAGAGTAAAATATTTAAGATGCCCTGAAGGTGCTAATATTAAATTTAAGTTTCAACAATATTTTTCTCCATCCTCTGCTTCATGGGGAAATTATTCGTTGGAGGATTTTGATATTAAAACTACTATTTCGTTTATCAATGATGATTCAGGTGAAATTTTTCAGTCTAAGTTAATACCTATGAAACAAACATCTGGATATGAAGATTCCTTTTTTACGATACAGTTTCCCGAAGGAAGATATAGGGTTATAGTTAGTTTGAGTGGAGCAGTAAAGGGCGAGTCAAATTCATCAAAATTGTCTGTATTGAAAAAGATAATGTATAATCCTAGAATTTATTTACATTTAGAACAAGTTCTTATTAATAATTTGAAAATTAAAATTCCTAATGGATTTGAATATCCGGCAGATGTTAGAAGTGAAACGTTTATTTCTATCTAAAATATGAAAATTAGATTTATTATAAATGGATTGGGAGTGGTATTATTGTTTCTAAGCTTACTCTTTTCTTGTAGTAAAGAAAATTCGATAAAGATTGAGGTTTTAAATGTAGAAGCCTATAAGGAATTATTTTATCCGCTTCCTTTTGGAGGGGCACAAGACTACGGATATGTTGTGACCGATTCTGAAGGAAATCGCTTTCATATCTCTAATATAGAAGGTTTCGATGAACAATACGAGGAAGGTTTTGAATATATGATTAAGGTTTTTGTTAGACATATTTCTCCTGACTGTAAGAATTGTCCTGATGCTTTGGGTTATGATGAATATACTTTGGTGGAAATAATCAGTAAGAAATGTAAATGCGAATCTTAACATGAATCCTAAGAGCTCACCAAGTATATTCTCCTGGTTATATAAACAGGTAATGATTTTAAGTTCAGGTGTGACAAATAAGAATTCCCTGTGTTGCCGGAGTATCATTTTCCGGCAGCACAGGGAATCATAATATGCAGGTAGAGGGTATTATTTCCCCCTTACTATCTTCTTTATATCGTTCAGCTTGTTCAGCGCCTCCAGCGGAGTCAGGTTGTTTACGTCCAGATTCAGTATTTCGTCACGTATCTGGCACAGTACAGGGTCGTCGAGCTGGAAGAAACTCAGCTGTACTCCGTCCTGATGAACTGTTTTAGGTTCTACCTTATGATGCGATGACATGCCTTCCTGTCGGTTTTCTTTTTCCAGCTGGTGCAGAATCTCGTCGGCACGTTTCACGATGGTCTTGGGCATACCTGCCATTTTTGCTACGTGAATACCGAACGAGTGTTCGCTTCCTCCCCGCTCCAGCTTGCGCAGGAAGATGACCTTGTTGTCTACTTCCTTCACCGAAACGTTGTAATTCTTGATACGCGGGAAGCTCTCTTCCATATCGTTCAGCTCGTGATAATGTGTGGCAAAGAGCGTACGGGCACGGGCGCGCTTGTGCTCGTGTATATGTTCCACGATAGCCCAGGCGATGGAAATACCGTCGTAAGTAGATGTACCGCGTCCCAGCTCGTCGAACAATACCAGACTGCGGGGCGAAAGGTTGTTCAGGATATCTGCCGCCTCGTTCATTTCTACCATGAAGGTTGATTCGCCCACCGAGATATTGTCGCTGGCTCCCACACGGGTAAAAATCTTATCCACCAGTCCGATATGCGCACTTTCGGCAGGAACAAAGCAACCTATCTGCGCCATGAGGGTGATAAGTGCCGTCTGTCGGAGCAAGGCAGACTTACCTGCCATGTTCGGTCCGGTGATGATAATGATCTGCTGCGTTTCCGTATCGAGATACACATCGTTGGCAATGTATTTTTCTCCTGCCGGAAGCTGTTTCTCGATGACCGGGTGACGTCCTTGCTTGATGTCGAGGATATCGTCGTCGGCTACCACCGGACGGATATATTTGTTGGCCCGGGCTGCATTGGCAAACGACAGCAGGCAGTCCAGACGGGCTATTTGCGTGGCATTGATCTGGATGGCGGGGATGAAATCGGCAAGCTCTGCCACCAGTTCGTTGTACAGACGGGTTTCCAGAATCAGAATCTTGTCTTCCGCTCCCAGAATCTTCTCTTCGTACTCTTTAAGTTCTTGCGTGATGTATCGTTCTGCATTGACCAGTGTCTGCTTGCGTATCCAGTCGGCCGGAACCTTGTCTTTATGTGTATTTCTTACCTCGATGTAATAGCCGAACACGTTGTTGTAGGCTATTTTCAGGCTGGGGATGCCTGTCAGTTCGCTTTCGCGCTGCTGTACTTGCAGCAGGTAATCCTTGCCCGAGTAAGCAATGTGGCGCAGTTCGTCCAGCTCCTGATTGACTCCGTCGGCAATCACTCCTCCCTTGTTGACCAGCAACGGAGGATCATTGTTTATTTCCTTGGCAATCTTGTCGCGGATGGAAGCGCAGAGGTTCAACTGTTCTCCTATTTTTCGCAGGCTTTCGTTGTCGGCATTCAGACAGGCATTCTTGATCGGTTCTATCGCCTGTAAGGCTACTTTCAACTGAACGACTTCACGGGGAGAGATACGTCCTACGGCAGCTTTCGAAACAATACGTTCCAAATCGCCTATCAGGTGCAATTTCTCTTCGATAAAATCCTTGAAATCCGGTTCGCGGAAGAAATATTCCACTACATCCAGTCGTTCGTTAATGGGCTTCACGTCTTTCAGCGGGAAGACAATCCACCGCTTTAGCAGGCGGGCTCCCATCGGACTGATGGTATGGTCGATGACGTCGAGCAGGCTGGTTCCGCCTTCATTCATACTGCCTATCAGCTCCAGGCTGCGTACCGTAAACTTGTCGAGGCGTACATACTTGTCTTCTTCGATGCGCGCCAGCGAAGTGATGTGCCCGATCTGGTAATGCTGCGTCATATCCAGATATTGCAGAATGGCTCCGGAAGCAATGATACCATTCTTCAGATGTTCCACTCCGAAACCTTTCAGGTTCTTGGTTTCGAAATGTTTCAGCAGCTTTTCGCGGGCAGACGCTTCGGTAAATACCCAGTCGTCTAGCTCGAAGGTAAAGAACTTACTGCCGAAGTTACCTTCGAACATCGGTTTCTTTCCCCGTTCGAACAAGACTTCTTTCGGGGCAAAATTATTCAGTAACTTGTCGATATAGTCGAAAGGCCCTTCAGCGGTAAGAAACTCTCCCGTCGAAATATCCAGGAAAGCGACGCCGCAAGCTGTCTTGCCGAAGTGTACGGCAGCCAGGAAGTTGTTTTCCTTATACGATAACACATTATCGCTGATGGCAACACCCGGAGTGACTAGTTCGGTGATACCTCTTTTTACCAGCTTTTTTGTTGTTTTCGGATCTTCCAGCTGGTCGCAGATAGCTACACGTCGACCGGCGCGAATCAGTTTCGGCAGGTATGTATCGAGCGCATGGTGCGGAAATCCTGCCATCTCCACCGTCTTACCCTGTCCGTTGGCACGTTTGGTCAGCGTGATTCCCAGGATTTCGGAAGCTGTTACGGCATCTTCCGAATACGTTTCATAAAAGTCGCCACACCTGAACAGCATAACTGCATCGGGATGTTTTGCCTTTAAGTCGAAATATTGTTTCATCATGGGGGTTAATACCACGTCATTGTCCTTAGCCACGGTTAATCCTTTCTTCTTAGTTATTGTTTATAATCACGTTGTAAAATCGGTGCAAAGATACGTAAATATTTTTAAGGGAGGTATATAAAAGAAAATCCCCGAAAGAATAATCTTCCGGGGACTCCTCGTGGCTGTTTTCCGTTGGACTACCAGGATTCGAACCTGGACAAACAGAACCAAAACCTGTTGTGCTACCATTACACCATAGTCCAAACTTTCTTTGTTTTCTCTCGAAAACGCTGCAAAGATAAGTGATTTATCTAATATATTCCAAATTATTTTTCACTTTTTTTTCTCTTCATGCTTTAATCCTTATCTTTGCGAAAACCATAAAATATATGTTCATGAAAAAACTGTTAGTAACTTTAGCTTTGGGAGCTAGCTCTTTTTCAGCATTTGCAATCACTCCGCTTTGGCTGCGTGATGTAAATATTTCTCCCGATGGTAAAGAAATTGTCTTTTGTTATAAGGGGGATATTTATAAAGTAAAAGCCGCCGGAGGAGAAGCTGTGCGCCTTACTTCTCAAGATTCGTATGAGTCGAACCCTGTGTGGTCACCCGATGGTAAGCAGATTGCTTTTGCCAGCGACCGCTTCGGAAATTTTGATCTGTTCATAATGCCTGCCGACGGAGGCACAGCCAAGCGACTGACTATGAATTCAGCTTCTGAAATACCGTCGACTTTTACTCCTGACGGAAAATACGTTGTGTTCTCGGCTTCTATTCAGGACCCGGCTTCGAGTGCGCTTTTCCCGAAATCGGGAATGACTGAGCTTTATAAAGTACCGGTAGCGGGTGGACGTACGCAACAGATGCTTGGTACACCGGCTGAAATGGTTTGCTATGCTCCGTCGGGCGATTTCTTCTTGTATCAGGATCAGAAAGGAGTAGAAAGTGAATGGCGTAAGCATCATACATCGTCCATTACTCGCGATGTATGGATGTACGATACAAAGACCGGCAAGCATACTAACCTGACTGAAGTAGCTGGTGAGGACCGTAATCCGGTATTGAGTCCTGACGGCAAACAGGTTTATTTCTTGAGTGAACGTAATGGCGGATCGTTTAATGTCTATCGTTTCCCGTTGGATAATCCGAAAGAAATACAGCCTGTCACCTCGTTTAAGACTAATCCGGTGAGATTCCTCTCGATGGGAAATGACGGAACGCTTTGTTATACATACGATGGGGAAATCTATACACAGCCGGTGGATGGAAAACCGAAAAAGGTAGCTGTTTCGCTGGTTCGTGATGAGGAGGAATTGCCTGTTTCTTATAGTTTCACTCGTGGAGCTTCGGAAGCGGTTGTTTCTCCCGATGGCAAGCAAGTAGCGTTTATTGTACGTGGAGAGGTATTTGTGACTTCTGTTGAATATGGAACTACCAAACAGGTTACTCATACTCCGGAAGCAGAGCGTGGACTTTCTTTCGGAGCAGACAACCGTTCGTTGGTATATTCCAGCGAAAGAAACGGTAAGCGTGATTTGTATATTGCCAAAATCAGCCGGAAGGAAGATCTGAACTTCCCGAATGCTACTCTCATAGAGGAAGAGCCACTGATACATGATAAGAAGCTGGAACGTGATTATCCGCAGTTCTCTCCCGATGGTAAGGAAGTTGCCTTTATAGAGGACCGTAATCGCTTGATGGTCGTTAACTTGGATACGAAGAAGATTCGTCAGGTGACAGACGGGTCTACCTGGTATACCCGTTCCGGAGGATTTGATTATTCTTGGTCGCCCGACGGCAAATGGTTTACACTTGAGTTTATCGGAAACAAGCACGATCCGTATTCGGATATAGGTTTGGTCAGTGCCGACGGAAAGGGACAGATCATTAACCTGACAAACAGCGGCTATACAAGTGGTTCTCCACGCTGGGTGATGGGTGGAAATGCCATCTTGTTCATTACCGAGCGTTACGGTATGCGTAATCATGCTTCATGGGGTTCGCTGAACGATGTGATGATTGCTTTCCTCAATCAGGATGCATACGATAAGTTCCGCCTGAGCAAGGAGGATTACGAATTGCAGAAGGAACTGGAAAAGGAGCAGGAAAAAGCTGCCCAAAAGGATGATAAGGCTTCTAAGAAAGACAAAAAATCGGACGATAAGGATGCCAAGGACGAAAAGAAGGTGAAGGATATTGTGGTAGAAACGGAAGGTATCGAAGACCGTATCATCCGTCTGACTCCGAATTCTTCTGACTTAGCTTCGGCCATTATCTCGAAAGATGGGGAGAAATTGTATTACCTGTCGGCATTCGAAGACGGGTTTGATATGTGGAAGATGGATCTTCGCAAGCGTGAAACCAAGTTGCTGCATAAGATGAATGCCAGCTGGGCTGACATGGAAATGGATAAGGAAGGTAAGAATATCTTTATCCTGGGCGGAGGTACTATGCAGAAAATGGATGCTTCATCCGAAGGACTGAAGCCGGTTACATTCAATACCCGCATGAAAATGTTGCCTTCTGCCGAACGTGAATATATGTTCGACAATGTATACCGTGAGGAAAAGGCACGTTTCTATAACGTAAATATGCATGGAGTAGACTGGGATGCCATGACCGCCACTTACCGTAAGTTCCTGCCACATATCAACAATAACTATGACTATGCTGAAATGCTGAGTGAACTGCTGGGCGAACTGAATGTTTCTCATACGGGAGGACGATATTATCCGGATATGAAAACGGAAGCAACTGCTGAACTGGGACTGTTGTACGACTGGGATTATACCGGTGATGGTCTTCGCATTGCTGAAGTGATAGAAAAAGGACCGTTCGACCGCAAAACGACTCGTGCGAAAGTTGGAACCATCATCGAGAAGATTGACGGTGAATCCATTCAGGCAGATCAGGACTATACATCGTTGCTGAATGATAAGGTCGGAAAGAAAATTTTGGTTTCATTGTACGATCCACAGACCAAAGAACACTGGGATGAAGTTGTACGTCCTGTAAGCAAGGGAGTGCTCAGTGATTTATTGTATCAGCGTTGGGTAAAACAGCGTGCAGCCGATGTAGAAAAGTGGTCAAACGGTCGTTTGGGCTATGTGCATATCGAATCGATGGACGATGGAAGTTTCCGTACGGTTTATTCCGATATTCTGGGCAAGTACAATAATTGTGAAGGTATCGTCATCGATACACGCTTTAACGGAGGCGGACGTCTGCACGAAGATATCGAGATATTATTCAGCGGAAAGAAATACTTTACTCAGGTAGTCCGTGGACGCGAAGCCTGCGATATGCCGAGCCGCCGCTGGAACAAGCCTTCTATTATGGTGCAGTGTGAGGCAAACTACTCGAATGCACATGGTACTCCGTGGGTATATAAGCATCGCGGTTTAGGCAAGTTGGTCGGAGCACCTGTTCCGGGAACAATGACTAGTGTCAATTGGGTGAGAATGCAAGATCCGACACTGGTGTTCGGTATTCCTGTAGTAGGTTACCGTTTGCCGGATGGAAGCTATCTGGAGAATGCAGAGCTCGATCCTGATATCTACGTACTGAATGCCCCTGAAACAATTGTCAAGGGAGAAGATACACAGCTGAAAGCTGCGGTAGACGAATTGCTGAAGGAAATAGATAAGAAATGATATCAGACTATGGTCAATAAAAAATGCGGTGGATTACACCGCATTTTTTTATGTCTGTCTGCTTCAGGCAGGTTGATTGTTTTTGTTTTGCAAGTAAAGTTCGTCGATGATTCCGTCCGACAAGCCGATAACCGGAACATGGATATAAGAGGCTCCGATAATATTGGCGATAGTCAGGAAAATTTCACCAGCCGGAATGATTACATCCGCGCGGTCGGGTTTCATGCCGAACTGTTCCATACGTTCTTCCAGAGAAAGCGCTTTCAGGCGTGTGTGCAACTCCTGTAAGACGGAAACCTGCATGGTCATTTTCTTCTTGTTCTTCTTGTCGGCAAGACGGTATAGCTTATTGATGTTACCTCCCGAACCGATGATATTGGTCTGCGGGTACGACTTAGCCAGTTCGGCCAGATCATTTTTCAGACGCTCCCATTCACTGTCCTTCACGGCATTGTTCAGCATACGTACCGTACCGATGTTGTACGACCGGCTGCAAACCAGCTGGCCTTCCGACAGCAGGTTGATTTCCGTACTTCCTCCTCCTACGTCCACATACATGTAGTTGCCCTTCTGGTCTTCCATGTGCTCCACATGATTGTTATATATAATCTTAGCCTCTTCCTGTCCGTCGATAATATCGATATGCACACCGGTCTTTTTTTCTATCTGTTTGATGATATCCATACCGTTCTTGGCATCACGCATAGCCGAGGTAGCACATGCACGGCAGTGTTTTACATCGTAAATCTTCATCAGATGGCGGAAAGCCTTCATCAGCCGGATCATATTTTTCTCCTTTTTTTCTGAGATTTTTCCGATATCGAATACGTCAAATCCCAGACGGAGTGGAACACGCAACATCAGTACTTTAGAGAAATGAGCCTTGCCTTGCTCTTCCTTTATTTCCTTAATCAGCAACCGTACTGCGTTCGAACCTATATCGATGGCAGCATAGTTTGTTTTTCGAGTTTCGTTTTCATTCATATTTATATGTTTTCATTTAGGTAGTGATTGTATAATGCTTCCTGTGAACGGAAAGGAGTTTCTTCCTCCCTGAACAGATTCTTTCCGCTTCCATCTACAATACGTCCCTGTATGGTATCTTTAAATCCATCCTCTACGATGTGTTTCATTTCTTTCTTTATTACCGGATCGTATACAGGTGTAATGACTTCTATGCGGTTGTTCAGGTTACGTGGCATCCAGTCTGCCGAACCGATGAAGACTTTCTCTTCTCCCCCCGATGCAAATACAAATATACGGGAATGTTCCAGATAGCGGTCGATGATACCGTTTATCCGGATATTTTCACTTACTCCCTCTATGCCTGTTATCAGTGAGCAGTTGCCTCGTACCACCAGCTGGATATCGACTCCTGCCTGAGAAGCTTCATACAGCTTGTTTACCATAAAGGGATCGGTAATATGGTTTATTTTTATTTTGATATAGGCATCCTTTCCTGCCTTCTTGTTTTTAATTTCGTTGTTGATCAGGGCAATGAACTTGTTTCTCATTTCGTTTGGCGAAACAAGCAGTTCCTTGAACTTGACCGGACTGTAAGGACGTTCGATGAAATCGAAAACCGAATGTACATCCTTCACGATACGTGGAGCAGCCGTCATCAGCATACAGTCGGTGTACATGCGAGCATTACCCTCATGGAAGTTTCCGGTACTGATACATGCTATATCCGGTCCTTTTTTCATCTTGATATGCGTAATCTTTGAATGCACTTTCAAACCTTCAACACCAAATATTACATTGACTCCCGCATCCTGCATCTTCTTAGACCAGTTGATGTTCGAGGCCTCATCAAATCGTGCCAGCAGTTCGATGACTACCGTTACTTTTTTCCCGTTTCGTGCGGCAGCCATCAGTGCCTTTACCACTTTCGATTCTTTGGCAAGACGGTATAATGTGATTTTAATGCTTTGCACATGTTTGTTCACAGCAGCTTCCTGAAGTACCCTGATAAACGAGTCGAAGCTGTGGAAAGGAACATGAATGAAACGGTCTTTCTTCTGTATCTTGGTCAGGATACTGTCGTTTCCATCCAGTTCTTTTTTCAGGATAGGAGGCCATTGAGGATATTTCAGATTACTTCTTCCACAATCGGGAAACTTCATAAAATCCTTGTGATTCTGGTAACGTCCGCTGGCTATCACCGTATCCAGCTTGTCCAGATCCATCTTCTTCAAGACACGTCTGAGCATATCTTTAGGCATGCACGCATCGTAGATGACACGCAGAGGTTCTCCACGACGACGGCTTTTTACTCCTTTCGAAATCTTTTGCAACGTACCGGTACGCAGGTCGTTGTCTATTTCCATTTCCGCATCACGCGTAAACTTGAAGGCATAAGCCTGAAAATCCGTATACTCCAGTCCCTCGAAAACCAAAGGCAGGCAGCAACGGATTACATCATCCAGATAGATCAGATAACTTTTCTCTTCATGATCCGGCAGACGGATGAATCGTCCGCAAATGTTTACCGGAAGTTCAAGAAAGGCATAGTCGGAAATCTGTTTTGTACCCTGCTGACGGCTGACTTTCACTGCCAGATAAATATTCTCGTCATTTTCAAAGTCGAAGTATCTGATAGCAGAAAACCAGATGGGGATAATCGAACCGCTCAGCTTTTCCTTGTAATAGGAGCGTATGAACTCCAGTTGTTCACTGGAAACTTCGGTATCCGAAATCAAGTATATATTTTCTTTTTTAAGATCTTCGGTAGTCTGTCGGATTGTTTCTTCGAAAATCTTGGTATATTCCGTATTTTGTTTGCTGATTTGCTTGATCAACTTTTTGGCATGTTCACTTTCCCGTGAAGTCGATTTATCCGTACATTCGGCAATACGGTTCTGGGTTGCCATTCGCACCCTGAAAAATTCATCCAGGTTGTTCGAATAAATTCCCAAAAATGCCATACGTTCCAGCAAAGGCACATGAGGACGTGCCGCTTCTTGTAAAATGCGGCGGTTAAAGTACATCCAGCTGATATTTCTTTCCAGATAAGGAAGTTCTTTTTTCTTCTGCGTCATAGGAAAATATATTTTTTTGTAAAGAAAATACATTCTTGTTACAAGTGTATGACAAAAGAAGAGATTTTTTACATTTTAGACAAATTCTTCCACCATGTACATATGTTCCTCAAAGTGAGTAGGAGCAAGACTCTCCAGTTCGTTTAAAATAATGCTTTCGGCAGACTGTACCCAGTAAGTGAATTTGAAGTTCGGCTGATACTCCTTGCTGAAGTCAAGCAGACGTTTCAAGTTGAATGTTTCGTCCACGATTCCTGCTCCGTTCTGCATCGCATCGTATGCATTGCATTCTTGTTCTATATGTGCCGGAACCATCAGGATAGGTTTCCTGAAATACATTGCTTCGCATATCGATTCAAATCCTGCCGTGCTGGCATATGCCTTGCATCCTGCCATTTGTCGGAGAAAGACCGTATCATCCAGTTGATAAAACGACAAGGTATCATCTATTCTCTTTACAGGCTCTTCTTCCCATCTGTCCCAGAAGAACCGGAGAGGTATGTCCGGATATTCTTTGTGCCACTGGTATACATCCTCGGCAAATCCGGAATTAACCATATAGCCATGGATATAATTATGCTGCGAGACTTCCTGATAGAATACATCCTGTCTTAGCAGAGGCGGTACGACATAAATATTTTGCTTCTTGTCCGGGTTCATCGAGTGGAAAGATAAGGCAAGGCGCCGGGATGCTCCCAGTGACGTAAGCCGGCTGAATAAATTCAGAAAGAACAGCTCTGTCTTGTTGATTGTAGGCAAGTGGAAATCTTTGTGCAGGAACAGATACTGGTGTCCGATACAGACTAGTGGTGCGGCAGGGCGATATAAGAAATAAGTAAATCCGGTCAGCAGTTCGTAGAAGTTGATTACGATATCCGCTTCACTTTTCTTGATACGCTGGTGTATGAAGCGCATGCTTTCAACATATTCGGGCAGCTTAAGCAGATTTCGTATCAGGCTGTATGGAATATTGGCCCGTGTATTAGCCCGTGTAGGCAGGAAGTTAGGACTTGAAAACTGTTTGATCGGAGCCTGAATGCTACGTGTGAAAAATCCCGGGAGCCGTTTCGACAAGCTTTTTCCCACCAGTACTTCGGTCACATGATATCCGTTGTTTGTCAGAAGCCTTTCCATGGCAATAGCCTGCGTAAGATGACCTCTTCCCTCTCCCTGAACAATAAATATTACTTTCATGATGCAGCAGGTATAAGTGTAAGAACCATATTCTCGTTGTTTGTATTTTCTTTATCCATGTCAGTGGAATAATACAGAATATCCCAGTTGCCCTCTTCATCCTCAGTGAGCGCCGACATCGTTTCAACCCAGTCGCCGGAGTTCAGATAATGCACATCGCCTATCATTTTATTCTCCGGATGATGAATATGTCCGCAGATAACCCCTTCGCACTGACGGTTACGGGCAAATTCAGCCAATACCTTTTCGAAGTCTGATATATACGAAACAGCCGATTTCACCTTCTGCTTTATCTCCTGCGACAATGAATAGTAAGGTTTTCCCTGTTTGATTCGCCAGCGGTTATACTGGCTGTTCAGCCAGAGCAGCAGTGTATAGCCGATATCCCCCAGTTTAGCAAGCCATTTCATCTGTGTAGTTACCTTATCGAATACATCTCCGTGGGTGATGAAGTAATGTCTTCCATTACTTTCCAGCATATATTCTTTTACAATACTCAGGTTGGCGAATTTCAGCGGAGCCAAGCTGTCGATAAAATCATCATGATTCCCTCTTATATAGATTACTTCTGTTCCGTAATTTTCCATCATCTTCATGATTATTTTGAAGAACCTTGTATGTTGAGGCTTCCACTTTCCGGCACCGAATTTTTGCAGGCTCCATCCGTCTATGATGTCACCGTTCAGAATCAGCCGTTCACAGTTAGCCTGACTGAGGAAATTACATACCTGTTCTACTTTCGAGTGAGACGTTCCTAAATGAATATCAGAAAGAACAATCGTACGATAATTGCGTCGTGATTCCATGCTAAACTTATTTAATGTCCGTATTGATAAAGATTATACCCTAGATAAAACAGATACAATGAAGAGATGCAGACCATAATCAGGCAAACAGCATACGCTTTCAGCCGGTCGTTCGATAATAGATTTTTCATAGTCGTAATTTTATGCCCAAGCTTCTTGATACAGTTCATTTATTTCTTCCAGAAACTCCGACTCCATTGTTTCCAGATTTTCCAGGGCTTCTTCTTCGCTTTCCCCGTAAGCGCAACACTGTTCGTGCATGAGTGAATAGGCGTAATAACTCCCTTCCGGTGTACACGAAACTGCGTATTTTCCTGAGATAATATTCATAGTAGACTTCTTTTAAAAAAACTACCTAAAAGTACTGGTATGCTGTTACGTAGAGATGTATAAGAAGTTACTTTTCTATTAAGAACGGAAACAAAAAAATCCCTCACCCGTAAGGGCAAGGGATTCAGAATATACATATAAGGTTATAAGCCTTTATTATTTCGCTATCAGCAAATAATAGTTCTTCTTACCACGCTGAACCAGCAAGTATTTTTCATCAAGCAGGTCAGCTGTTGTAATTTCCTGGTCGAATGCAGTCAGTTTCTCCTTATTAAGTGAAACACCACCACCCTGAACCAGCTTACGCATTTCACCTTTCGATGCGAATACAGCTGCTTTTTCAGTAAACAAGTCTACAGCCTTGATACCCGCTTCGATATCCGTCTTCGATACCTCAAACTGCGGTACACCTTCGAATACAGACAACAGCGTATCTTCGTCCAGCTTCTTCAGAGCTTCCGAAGTAGCGTTACCGAACAAAATACCCGATGCTTCCACAGCAGCTTCGTAGTCAGCTTCAGAGTGAACCATGATAGTAACTTCTTTTGCCAGACGTTTCTGCAATACACGCAAGTGAGGAGCCGGTTCGTGTTCAGCGATCAGTGCGTCTATTTCTTCCTTAGGCAGTGAAGTAAATATCTTGATATAGCGTTTTGCATCTTCATCACTCACATTCAGCCAGAACTGATAGAACTTATAAGGCGAAGTATATCGAGGATCGAGCCATATATTTCCTGATTCTGTTTTTCCAAACTTACCTCCGTCAGCCTTTGTAATCAGCGGACAAGTCAGGGCAAACACCTCTCCTCCGTTTGTACGGCGGATCAGTTCAGCTCCGGTTGTAATGTTACCCCATTGGTCGGAACCACCCAGCTGAAGCTTGCAGTTTTTGGTTTCATACAGATGCAGGAAGTCGTACCCTTGTAACAGCTGATAAGTAAATTCAGTGAATGAAAGACCGTCGCGAGCTTCTCCGTTCAGACGTTTCTGAACAGAATCCTTTGCCATCATGTAGTTTACGGTGATATGCTTTCCTACCGTACGGGCAAAGTCAAGGAAAGAGAAGTCTTTCATCCAGTCGTAGTTGTTTACCAGTTCTGCACGGTTCGGGGCATCCGACTCAAAGTCGAGGAACTTGCCCAACTGCTTTTTGATACATTCCTGATTATGGCGCAATGTTTCTTCGTCCAGCAGGTTACGTTCTTGTGACTTACCCGACGGGTCGCCGATCATACCTGTTGCACCTCCTACCAGGGCAAGCGGTTTGTGTCCGCAGCGCTGGAAATGTCTCAACATCATCACACCACACAAGTGTCCGATATGCAATGAATCAGCTGTCGGGTCAATACCCAGGTAAGCTGTAACCATTTCCTTTTCCAGCAATTCTTCTGTGCCCGGCATCATGGTGTGCACCATTCCGCGCCATCTTAATTCTTCTACAAAATTCATCGAATGAAATTCTTAGTTTAACATAATAATTTGATTGATAGGCAAAAGTACGACTCTTTCTCTGAATAACCAATTTTATTGATTAAAAAAGAGAAGGCCGGTTGTTTCTTGTATCTCCGATACGAGCTGTTCCACCCCGATATTCCGCTGACGGGCAGCCCGCCGGTACAGTTCCTCTATCGGGCAGATACTCTCGTCCGTTTCCAGCAGCAACCTGTCGGCTGGCACGGCCTGCAAAGCCTCAACCTGATATTTTTCGCCGAACGACAGATAAAAACCCTGCCGGACAAGACTTTCAGCCAGTTCCTTTTTCCCCCGGAAGCCATGAATGATCCAGGCATTTTCAGGCTTCATCCTTTTTTTCAGTGCGATAAGCTCTTCACTGCTTTTTACAGCATGTATCAGTAACGGAAGCCGGTGCCGGCTTGCCAGCAAAGCAATAGCCTGAAATGCCTCCACCTGCAGATCGAACGGCGTATCACACCGCTTGTCCAGTCCGGCTTCACCCAGTGCGATCACCCGCCGGTCGTTCAGCATAGACACCACCCATTCCAGCTGACGGGGATAATCCTCACGCGTAAGATACCAGGGATGAATACCCGCCGAGATAAATCTCGCCCCTTCAGGCAAAGGTACATCACGCATGCAACAGCTCAACAGGGCAGCCGAAGCATCAGCAGGCAAACGATGAGTATGAATATCCAGTAACATTCAGTAAAAGACAGTAAGCTCAGGGAACAGGGTCATATCCCGATCCACCCCACGGATGACAACGCAGCAATCGCCGTATCGTGAGATACAGCCCCTTAAAAGGTCCGTGTTTCTTCAGAGCCTCTACAGCATATTGCGAACACGTCGGAGTAAAACGGCATGAAGGAGGAGTAAAGGGAGAGATACAGTTCCGGTAAAAATAAATAGGAAGCAACAGCAAGTATGTCAGCAACTTTCTCATAGCATACGCTCCGCAGTAATCTGAAGTAATTTCTTGACCTTCTCTTCTATTTCGTCAGAAGCATGCAGTTCATTGTCCAGCCAGATAAAAGCAATGGCAGCTTTTTTCCCGGCAGCCTTCAGCGGATCGATAAGCAGATACTTGTGTTTACGGTACGCTTCACGTATCTGGCGCTTTACCCGGTTTCTCTTTACCGCACGTTTAAAGCGCTTCTTGGGTACACTTATCAGTACAGAAACAGCCGGAAGCTCCTCGCCTTCTACCGGCATGTATACGATACGCAGAGGAAAAGCCGGAAGCGACTTGCTCCCGCCTGCAAACAGCTTTTCTATCAGGATAACACTGCTCAGACGTTCTGTTTTCGGAAAGGTATGCTTTTCTTGTTCTGCCATAATAAAATAATTTAGGCACGGATTACTGTTTCATACGTGAAATCCGTATATTTCTGTAGTCCGTGCCCGAATCTAAAATTGTTTTTATGCGTTATGCTTACGGATAAACATATCCAGTGCAGCTGTCATCGACGGAGCTGCTGCCGTAGGAGCTTCCAGATCCAGGCGAAGTCCTGCATCCTTTACAGCCTGAGCTGTAGTAGGTCCGAAGCTTCCGATGGCAATATCTTTCTGTTCGAAATCGGGGAAGTTCTTCATCAGCGACTGTATACCTGCCGGGCTGAAGAAAATCAGCATGTCGTAATCGAACTTTTCTTCCGGAGTGAAATCATTACTTACAGTACGATACATGATTGCTTCTGTATGCTGTATCTTATTCTTGTCGAGCAAGTTCTTCACTTCGTCGTTATGTACGTCCGACATCGGAATAAAATACTTCTCTGTATTATGTTTGACTATCACTGGAAGCAAATCAGCAAACTTACCTGTAGCACCGAAGAATACCTTACGTTTACGGTATTGAACATATTTCTGAATGTACAGAGCGATTGTTTCCGACGTACAGAAATACTTCATGGTTTCCGGTATCGTGATTCGCATCTCAGAACAAAGACTAAAGAAGTGGTCAATTGCATGGCGCGAAGTAAACACAACGGCGGTATGATCCAATATAGAAACTTTCTGTTGTCTAAATTCCTTTGCCGACAAACTCTCAACTTTTATAAACGGGCGAAAATCTATTTTCACACCGTACTTCTCAGCAATATCGAAATAGGGCGACTTCTCTGATGTGGGTTTAGGCTGAGAAACTAGAACTTTTTTAATCTTCAATGTCTTAAATTTTTAAAACCAAAATATTGTTTATATAGGTGATCCCTTTCCAAAACAGTATTAAGGGAATGATTTCGAGTGCACAAAAGTACAGAATAAAATGCAGAAAACCATAAACATGTTTAAAAAAGTTCCTGATAGACTTATAAAATAACAATATTTTAGCAAAAAGCAGGAGAAAAACGATTAAAACTTTACTTGTCTGGATACCCAAATTGAAATAAATAATAAGCAACATGACCGGAAAAAGTAAAAAACTAATTCCACTTACCAGGTCAAAATAGGTTTGAATCCAGTAATTATTTCTTTCTTTGTCAAAAAAAATCCAATTGACAAACTGATAAGCCGCCCATTTGAAGCTGATGTAAAATAAGGACATGCCGATATAGATTCCCAGCATCAGTCCGTTCGAAACCGAGCGTATCAGCATGAAATCCGTTTCGGATATGTACTCATAAATATATAGTCCGGACAATACACAACTGATAATTGTCAGCGTAAAGACATACCGGTTGCTCGAGGTTGTAGCATCATCGAACAGGCTGAACCGCTCTTTATACTGGAAGAGCGCCTTTATCCGTTGCAGCACATATTTCTTTCCGTTTTTCAGCGAATAAGAAAACAGGACGAAACAAATCAGGATAATACCGGTAACGAAAGCATCCGAGCGCAACTGGTAAGGCAACGGCTGTCCCTGCATACCGGCTTTCGGATTTGCCTGTACGCTTGCTGTCAGAGCCTGGTCGAGCCTTTGCTGCTGCTCGTCCATCTTCTCGGCAATATATTTTACACCTATACGGCAGACGGTACTCATATAGCCGCAAATTTACGAATTTCTTTGCTCCACACAGGTGTATTATACAATAAATTTACAGCTTCTTCGGGTGTCTCCGCCACATGCCAGATAGCCCCATGCTCACGGCGCATGAAATTCTGTTCGATAGCCTGGTTCAGCATCTCCAGCAGCGGATCATAAAAATGGTTGATATTTAAAATAACGACAGGCTTCAGATACAGCCCCAGCTGCTTCCAGGTAATGATTTCCAGCAACTCCTCCAGCGTTCCGCATCCTCCGGGCAGTGCAATCACCCCGTCGGACATATCCGCCATGATCTGCTTGCGTTCGTGCATGGTTTCCGTTTCAATCAGTTGTGTAAGCCCCTTGTGATGCCAGCCCTGTTCCACCATGAAATGCGGAATCACCCCGGTAACCGTTCCGCCCGCCTGTAGCGTAGCATCACTGATGGCACACATCAGCCCCAGACATCCTGCACCGTTTATCAGATTAATCTTCCGTTCAGCAAGTATTTTCCCCAGCTTTTCGGCAGCATCGAAATAAGCCTGGTCAATTTTAGTGCTCGAAGCACTATACACACATACATTTTTAATATCGTTCATCAGTCAGCGTTGAAGTATATCAAGACAAAAAATGAGGAATACTCCCTTCGGAATATCCCTCATTCTCTTTATTCATTTACATAACAGTCAGTTATTTAATTCCGAAAGCAGCTTTCACCTTGTCTACATAGTCCAGCTTTTCCCAAGTGAAGAGTTCTACCTCTACATCCTTGTTGCCTTCGTATGCCGATTCAAAATGCTTGGTAATCACCTTCGGTTCACGTCCCATGTGTCCGTAAGCAGCAGTTTCACTGTAAATCGGGTTACGCAGTTTCAGACGTTCTTCGATGGCACGCGGACGCATATCAAAGATTTCATCCACCTTCTTGGCAATTTCACCGTCGCTCATAGCCACCTTACTGCGTCCATATGTATTTACGTAAATATTAATCGGACGCGCTACACCGATTGCATACGAAACCTGAACCAGAATTTCGTCGGCAACACCCGCAGCTACCAGATTCTTGGCGATATGACGTGCTGCATAAGCCGCACTACGGTCTACCTTACTAGGATCCTTTCCAGAGAATGCACCACCACCGTGAGCACCTGCACCACCGTAAGTATCCACGATAATCTTACGTCCGGTCAGTCCTGTATCTCCGTGCGGACCACCGATAACGAACTTACCGGTCGGGTTCACATGATACTTAATCTGGTCGTTGAACAACTTCAGCACTTCCGGATTATGAATTTCAGAAATAACACGCGGCATCAAGATTTCGATGACATCCTGACGTATCTTTGCCAGCATCTCTTCATCCGCCTTCAGCTGAGCCTCCTTCGAGTCGTCAGCAGGCTGGATAAACTCATCATGCTGTGTAGAAACCACAATGGTATCGATACGAACCGGACGGCGGTCGTCATCATATTCTATAGTCACCTGGCTCTTAGAGTCCGGACGCAAGTAAGTCATCACCTTACCTTCACGGCGGATTTCAGCCAGCACCATCAGCAGCTTATGTGCCAGGTCGAGCGACAGCGGCATATAGTTTTCAGTTTCATTGGTAGCGTAGCCGAACATCATACCTTGGTCGCCGGCACCCTGATTCATCGGGTCCTCACGTTCCACTCCACGGTTAATGTCAGGGCTCTGTTCGTGAATAGCCGAGAATACGCCACACGAGTTACCTTCGAACATATACTCACTCTTTGTATAACCAATTTTGTTGATTACCTCACGAGCTACACGCTGAAGATCGATATACGCTTTGGTTTTCACTTCTCCTGCCAGTACCACCTGTCCGGTAGTCACCAACGTTTCGCAAGCTACTTTTGAACTGGGGTCATAAGCCAACAGTTTGTCAAGCACAGCGTCGGAAATCTGATCCGCCACTTTATCGGGGTGTCCTTCCGACACCGATTCGGATGTGAATAAATATCCCATGTCTTTAAAATTAAAAAAGGATTAATTAAAAGTTTATCCGTGTACGGACAAGAGTAGATAGTTGTATCAGGGAAGAGTGTTATACTATGTGTTTTAGCATTTTTTTCCGTGGTTGCAAGCTACTCAAATCTTTCCACTTTTATTTTCGGCTGCAAAAATACAGATATAAATTGGAATAATTACAAAGTTATCCCTCTTTTAACATAGCTTTATATAAATTGGGCAAGCCTTTTTCTCATTTCCTCCATCGTCAGTCCCGAAACAGGGTGTACCACCTCACCGGCAATTTCCGCCAGCGGGTCCATGACGAAACTCCGTTCCCCCATCAGCGGATGCGGCAGTGTCAGTTCCGGAGTCTGCATCACCGTATCATCGTACATCAGCAAGTCGATGTCTATCGGCCGGTCACTATACACCCCCTCCACCGACTTGGCCGTTCTGCCCATTTCCTTCTCGATAGCCTGCGTCAGATGCAGTACCTCCAGCGGATCGAGCAGCGTTTCCGAGCATGCTGCCGCATTCAGAAAATCATTATCCGACACAAATCCCCAGGGAGCAGTCCGATAAAAAGAAGATAGGGAAGTCACCTTCCCTATCCTGTCATTTATCAATCGGACGGCAGTACGTAAGTTTGCTTCTTTATCGCCCATGTTTGTACCCAGGCCCAAGTAAACTTTTGCCATGGTATCCGTTTATTTATCCAGTATCAGCATTGCATCCCCGTAAGTACCGAAGCGGTAATCCTCTTTCAGCGCAATGTTATAAGCATCCATCACCAGCTCATATCCGCCATAAGAGCAAACCAGCATCAGCATTGTAGACAGCGGCATATGGAAGTTGCTGACCATCGCATTAGCCAGTGAGAAATCGTACGGAGGGAAAATAAACTTGTTTGTCCAACCTTCGAATTCCTTCAGGTGTCCGTCGGTACCCACAGCAGTTTCTATGGCACGCATAACGTCAGTACCTACCGCACACACCTTATTGCCACGATCCTTTGCCTCATTTACGATGCGGCAAGCCTCAGCCTCCACAAACATCTGTTCCGAGTCCATCTTATGCTTGGTAAGATCCTCCACATCGATATCACGGAAACCACCCAGTCCGCAGTGCATGGTAATGAAAGAGAAATCGATACCCTTTATTTCCATACGCTTCATCAGCTCACGGCTGAAGTGCAATCCCGCAGCCGGTACCGTTACAGCCCCTTCATTCTTCGCGAAGATTGTCTGGAAGCGTTCCTCATCCTCTGGTTCAGCCGGACGGTGGATAAACGGTGGCAATGGCGGTTCACCAAGCGCATAAAGCGCCTTCTTGAACTCATCGTGCGGTCCGTCGTACAGGAAACGGAGTGTACGTCCGCGTGAAGTTGTATTATCGATTACTTCCGCCACCATCGAGTCATCATCTCCGAAATAAAGCTTGTTTCCGATACGTATCTTACGAGCCGGGTCCACCAGCACATCCCACAGGCGCAGTTCCTCATTCAGCTCACGCAACAAGAACACCTCGATACGTGCTCCGGTCTTTTCTTTATTACCATATAAACGTGCAGGAAATACCTTTGTATCATTAAAGATAAATACGTCCTTGTCATCAAAATAATTCAAGATATCCTTGAATACCACATGTTCAATCTCTCCGGTAGCCTTATGAACCACCATCAGTCGCGACTCATCTCTGTACTTCGCCGGATGCAGTGCGATCTTATCTTCCGGCAACTTAAATTTGAATTGTGACAGTTTCATCTTATTATCCTTTCCTTAATCGTTTGTAATTTCTATATCCTGTTGGTCGAGCCATGCCTCAAAGTCATCCACCTGCATGCAGTCCTCCAGTCTGACATCCCCTACCCGTGTCCGTATCAGTCCGGTAAGGTGCGCTCCGCTGTTCAGCGCTTCACCGATGTCGCGTGCCAGCGCCCGGATATACGTTCCCTTGCTGCATACCACACGAATCTTGATTTCCGGCAGGTTACATTCCAGCAACTCAATTTCATCAATCACCAGCGTCTTCGGTTTCAGCTCCACCTCATCCCCCTTGCGGGCAAGGTCGTATGCACGTTTGCCGTCCACCTTACAAGCCGAAAAAGCCGGCGGAATCTGCTCTATCGTTCCCACGAAATTCTTCAGCGTATCCTCCACCAGCTGGCGTGTGATATGCTCCGTCGGATACGTAGCATCAATCTCCTTTTCCAGGTCGTACGAGGGAGTTGTAGCCCCCAGTTGCAGCGTAGCGATATACTCCTTGGTGTGATACTGGAACTCCTCGATACGCTTGGTAGCCTTTCCGGTACAGATAATCATGACTCCCGTAGCCAGCGGATCAAGCGTTCCGGCGTGTCCTACCTTTATTTTCTTCACTCCCAGCTTGCGGCTGATATGATACCTCACTTTATTCACAAGCGCGAACGATGTCCATCGCAGCGGCTTGTCAAAATATAACACTTCTCCTTCTTTAAAGTTCATCCGTTTGTGTTTATGACAGCAAGCTTGTAACAATCGTGATGATACCCACGATGGCACAATACACGCCAAACCAGATCAGCTTGCCCTTCTTTACAATATTAATCATCCACTTACATGCGATACATCCCGAAACGAAAGCAGCCAGGAAGCCTACCACCAGCGATGCCGTACTGATGCCCGCACCTACCGCAGAAGCATCCTTTATGATCTTCATTCCATCCAGCAAAGCCTCGCCCAGAATCGGCGGTATCACCATCAGGAAAGAAAACTGAGCCAGCGTTTCCTTCTTGTTACCCAGTATCAGACCGGTAGCGATCGTACTTCCCGAGCGCGACAGTCCCGGCATTACCGCACAAGCCTGCGCCAGTCCGATAATAAACGCATCCCTCATGCTGATACGTTCCTTCTGTCTCGGTTTCGCATAATAAGAGAAAGTCAGCAGTACAGCCGTCAGCAGGAGCATACATCCCACAATCAGCAGTCCCGAGTCGAAAATCCCCTCCACATAATCCTTAAAGAACACCCCCACAATGCCGATCGGAATCATCGACACCACGATGTTCAATATATATTTTGTTTCCTCGTTCAGCTGCCATTTAAACAGCCCGCGGAATATCCAGTCTATTTCCTTCCACAAGATAACCAGCGTACTCAGCACCGTTGCCACATGCACCACGATGGTAAACGTCAGATTTTCCTCCCCTTCTATGCCGAACAGTGCCGATCCGATAGCCAGATGTCCACTGCTGCTCACAGGCAGATATTCTGTCAGTCCCTGCAGAATACCTAAAATTAAAGCTTCTATCCAGTTCATTCTCTTGAATTATTGTTGTTGTTTTGAATACTTTTCGGTTTGCGCAGTATACCGTAAATCATGAAAATAAATCCCAGGAAGCAAACCAGCGGTGCTACCTTGATACGACGTACACTGAAAATATCAGGCTCGAAAGTCGTTTCCGTAGAGCCCGGTCCCGTCATCAGCAGGAAACCGATGATAATCACCACCATACCCGCAGCCAGCAGGATGAAGTTCGTTTTATCAAAGGCAAAGTTCTTTTTGTCCATATTGAAAAGAAAAATTGATTGGTTAGTTTCACCTATTATATATAATACAATTCACTCACTTTCATGCGGAGATACTTGTTGATGGAAATAAGTGCGCAGAGCGAAGTAATCAGCACCCCGAAAACAAAAACCGCTCCCATTACCACAACCATCACTCCCGGTGTAACCACCGCCAGCAAGTCCGGTTCATAATGCACCAGCATATACGCCAGTCCTATCAGTACCGCATCCGCCATCGTAGCAGCCAGTATCCCTATCCACATGTTGCGCAGCAAAAACGGCCGTCGGATAAACGACCAGCTGGCCCCCACCAGCTTCATGGTATGAATAAGAAAACGTTTCGAATATACCGCCAGCCGGATGGTATTGTTGATAAGCGCAAACGAAATCAGCGTAAGCAGTGCCGCCAGTCCGAGCAAAACAATACTGATTTTCCGGATATTACTGTTTACCGCATCCAGCAGATCCTGCGGGTAATTGATCTCTATCACCTGCTTGTTCTTCGACTGAATCTCATCCTTTATCCACGCAACGCTGTCAGAATTTGCGTAATCCGCATTCAGCTTCACCTCGATGGACGCCGTAAACGGATTATGTCCCAGAAACTCCGCCGGATCCGTTCCCATCGCCTCCGTCTGCTCCTTCAGCGCCTGCGCCTTCGATATATACGTCGTCTGCTTTACGTATACCTCCTTGTTCAGCTGTTTCTGAAAGCGGAGAATATCCGTCTCTTTCATATCGTCACTGATCAGAATCGAGAAAGCGATATTCTCACGGACATATACAGAAAGATTATTGGCAGCCATTACGAAAAAAACGACTATCCCCAACAACAGCAGGACAAGCATCGTGCTGATGCTCGACGTCACGAACTGCATATCAAAGAAAGATCCCGGTTTTCTGCTCATACCCTTACTTTTTTCTGAATACGTAAATCATGGAACTGCTCTGTTCCTTTTTTACCAGCGAAGCAAACCACGCCTCCGTTCCCTTAATCATCCCTTTCAGGAAAGGCATACGGCTTCCCCGGTACTTTTCCGAAAGCATGGAAACATAAAACGCGTCAAACGGCATCGGATGCCGTTCGGTCAGGATAAAATCATATTTTGCTCCGAACTGCTGCATGACAGAAGGCGTAAAATGCCACAGATGCCGCGGTACATCATACGCCGCCCACATCTCCCTGTAATGCTGCGCATCGAACGAAACCGGATTAGGTACAGCTACCACCAGCACTCCACGCTCCTTCAGCATGTCGGCAAGTCGTTTCCAGGTACCGTTTATATCCTGCAAATGCTCCATGACATGCCACAGCGTAATCACATCGAAGCTCCCTTTGCCGTAAGCCGCCAGCGCTTCCGGAGCCTCCACCATCAGCTCGAAATGCTCCTTGGCAAACGCCCGTGCCTGCGGACTCTTCTCGATGGCAGAAACCTTCCATCCCCGTTTCTGCATGAAATGGCTGAAATACCCCGTACCCGTACCGATATCCAGCAAGCTGCCGTTTCGGGTACCGCAGATCCGCTCTATCAGCGAAGCCTTGCGTCCCAGCATAAAACCGCGTACATAGTGATACAGACGGTTGGCAAGTCCCTTGCGCGTATCCGTGTGCGAGATATAATCCGGCGATTCATAATACCTGCCTATCTCACTTTCGTCGGGCACATGCTGCGTAAACAAAAAACCACACGCCTTACAGCGGTAAATCGTAAATTTTTCACCGGTGGCATAATGGTCCGTGCAAGTCATGACTTCCTCAAAATGCGTTTTCCCGCAGAGAGGACATGTATCTATATTGAGTATATTCACTTTATTCCCTAATTTGCTGCAAAATAACAAATAAATCGGGTATGGAGAGTGTTTTGTTAAGGTTCTTTAAGGGTATAATTCGCGTGAAAGAAAAATTGTAGGGAAATTTATAATCAAAATACTACAAATTAAGCGATGCAGGTTATCTGGGAAACTTCTGTCCGGATAACCTGCATTCGTTTATGATAGGATTAAGGCTTATTCAATAAAGGAAATGCTTTTCCATTTATGGTCTTTCCATTCTTCTTCTTGCCAGAACTCATCCCATGTTTCTCCTTTTTTATTGATATTCAGGGTAAGGTCGACATTCTTTGTGATGGTATCGGCTGGTCCGAATGTTGTATTTTGTACTGAAATGCTTCCTTCGGCGGTCAGCTTGATTGTATTTAAGGCTGTACATTCTGTAAATACATCATCACCTAGAGCGGTTGCCTGAGGCAGGTTGACGCTGGTCAGTGCGGTACAGTTATAGAAGGCTTTGATTCCGACAGTTGTTGCCTGCGGAAGCTCTATTTCTTTCAGTGACTTACAGTTGCTGAATGCATCATCTCCGATGGTAGTTGCTTTAGGCAAGTATACTTTTTCCAGCTGTGAACAGTCGCCAAATGTATTTATTCCTGTACGGGAACCACCTTGTGAAACCAGTGTCGCGTTTCCGATTGTCGTTGCTTCCGGCAAGTTGACTTCTGTCAGTTTGGAACAAAGCCAGAATACACTACCCTCAAGGGTTTGCAATTTGGGGAAGTCTGCAACTTGCAGGGCTGTTGACATAAAGGCATTGGTACCAAGGTAAGTAACTTCAGGCATACTTACTTCTGCCAGTTTGGTGCAACTTTGGAAAGCAAAGCTGTTTACTCTGACTACGCCCGGAGCGGTGATTTTGGTCAGGTTGCTGCATTTATAGAAAGCATAATCTTGCAGTTGCTGTATTTCCTGAGGCAGGATGACTTCCTGTAATCCGGAGAAATCGGAACTGCCTGTATGTCTGAAGCTTTCTGCCGGCAGCTCAGGAAGGCCATCTGCATCCCGGTCTTGCCATCCGGTTACTCCCGATAAGTCGAGTAATTCGATTTGGATACCGCTGAAAGGATTTCCATCATATAGTCCCAGTGCTTCGGAATCTCCTGTGAGTATAAAACGGGTTACACCTGCCTGAGCCGCTTCACTGATGGCTTGTGATACTTGTGCAGTGCTGGCTCCGTCGAGATGGAATGTAGCTTGGTTGCCCTCGATATCTACAATAGAGATACTGACAGTGATTGTACAAGTAGCTGTTTTTTCTCCGGCTGTAGCTGTGATGGTAGCTGTCCCCTCGCCTATGGCTGTTACAATTCCTTCGGGTGATACTGTGGCTACTGCTTCGTCGGAAGATGTCCATGTGGCCTCTCCTGCCCCTTCTGGAAGGACTGTAGCGGTGAGCTGTATGGTTTCTCCCTTGCTGGTTAAGGTTGCTGTAGCAGGTGATATTTCTACCGACTGCACTTCTTGGGTAACAGTCACCTCACATGTTCCGCTTTTTCCGCTTACTGTGGCTGTAACGGTGGCCGTTCCTTTGCTTATACCGGTTACAGTTCCATCGGATGATACCGTAGCTATTGCTTCATCGGATGAAGTCCATGTAATATCTCCTGCCGTAGCATTTTCCGGTGATATTTTGACTGTCAGCTGCTTTGTTTCTCCACATTCCAGACTGATGCTTTCGGGTGAAACGCTTACGCCTGTTATTGTTACAGGTTCGTCTACCGGTTCATTGTCATCGCTTGAGCAAGCTGGTAATATACACGTCAGCAAGCACAATAAATATAAGAATCTTACTTTCATGATATGGATTGTTTGAGGTTCGTTTATCTTACAAAGAAACGGTATTCCGGGAAAATTCTTTGTCACTGAAAACAGTGATTTTTTGTTTGTGGCGTAAAATAAAAAAGCTTCCGGAGGTCAAATGAATGACTTTCCGGAAGCTTTTCTGTTGATTTATTTATCCTGAGGATAATTATTTTTTGTAGTTTTTCAATCCTGTCTGGAGGAAGTCTACATATTTAGCAATGTCTTCGTCGTAAGAATATGACTTGTTCAGAGGCATGCCTTCGTTGTCGAGCAATACATAGAATGGCTGTGCATTGGCTCCGAACTTAGAACGTTGCAGGTAGCTCCACTTGTCACCTATTGTACGAAGAGTACGTTCTGTTCCGTTTTCTGTAACCTTTATCGGTTCTGGAAGCTTAGTCTTTTCGTCTACATACAGCGTGATAAGTACGTAGTCGTCGTTCAGCATCTGACTTACTTTCGGATCAGTCCATACAGCAAGTTCCATCTTACGGCAGTTTACGCAACCATATCCGGTGAAGTCTATCATGACCGGTTTGTTGTTCTGGCGGGCATATTCCATGCCGGCATCGAAGTCGGTAAACTTGGCGTGTACTTCATTCTTGTATAAGTTGAAATCCTGAGTCTGCATAGGAGGTGCAAATGCGCTGACAGCTTTCAGAGGAGCTCCCCAAAGTCCCGGAATCATATATACGGCAAATGCCAGTGAGATGAGTGCCAGGAAGAAACGTCCTACTCCTACCTTATTGTTGTCGTCGTCGTGAGGGAATTTGATCTTACCCAGCAGGTACATACCCAGCAGAGCAAAGATAACGATCCAGAGTGCAAGGAATGTTTCACGGTCGAGCAGTCTCCAGCCGTAAGCAAGGTCGGCTACCGACAGGAATTTCAAGGCAAATGCCAGTTCCAAGAATCCCAGTACCACCTTGATAACGTTCATCCAACCTCCGGATTTCGGCATTGATTTCAGCCATGACGGGAACATAGCGAACAGTGTGAAAGGTAAAGCCAGTGCAATGGCAAATCCTAACATACCGATAGCCGGCGCTACAACACTACCGGTAGTAGAAACTTCTACCAGCAGGAAGCCGATGATAGGACCTGTACAAGAGAATGATACCAATGACAAAGTGAATGCCATCAGGAAGATACTCAGCAGACCGGTTGTTGCTTCAGCCTTGCTGTCGACAGCGTTGCTCCACTTAGACGGCAGGGTGATCTCGAATGCTCCAAAGAAAGAAGCCGCAAAGATAACCAACATCAGGAAGAACAGGATATTGAAGATGGCATTGGTAGACAATGCATTCAGTGCACTAGCTCCGAATATCAGTGTAATAGCAAGTCCCAGCGCTACATAGATCACAACGATAGATGCACCATAGGTCCATGCGTCACGAATACCTTTCTTTTTGTCCTTAGTACGTTTCAGGAAGAAGCTGACAGTCATCGGAATAATTGGCCATACACAAGGTGTGAACAGGGCCAGAATACCTCCTACCAGACCGGTGAAGAAGATGTAAATCCAGGAATGTGATTCCTGTTCTTCGGTGCTTCCGTAATTGGATAGCTCTTTGATAACCGGTTTCCAGTAATCGGTAGCTTCCTGCAAAGTCTGAGGAGCTGTTGTTACAGCTGCTGTAGAATCTACTGTTTCTGTTGATTCGGCAGGTATAACTGTTTCTTCTGTTTTGGCAGGTGCCGGTGTTGCCGAAGCAGCTCCAGCTACAGTGCCTTTATAAGAAAAATCGACGCTGGTAGGTGGCAGACAGTTCTGGTCGTTACATGCACCAAACTCCAGGTATCCGGTAATCAGATAGTCACCTCCAGTAAGCTTAACTTTCTGTGAGAACTTGGCTGTACCTTCGAAGAATTTTACTTCCATTTCGAAGATAGGGTCCATCTGTTTGATTTCTTTCCCTATCGGAGTAAGTTTTCCTACCAGCTCTGCTCCTTCTATCTTGTCGATGTTGAAAGTGGCAGAAGTAGGACCTCCTTCTTGCAGGTCGGTAGAATAAACATGCCAGCCCTGGTCCATCGTACCAGTAAAAATAATTTCAGCCTCATTGGCCGAAAGGTTTTTCCATTCGGTCTTGAATCGTACCGGATCTTGCATCTGGGCGAACATGGGCAGACAGATTAACGCCATGAACAGCCAACTGAGCGTGATTCTTCTTTTCATTGTTTCTTTTCGGATTTTGAATTATAAATAAGAAATTTGTTTTTATTGTCTGGGGTTATTCGGTTACTTCGATACCTTTCAGGGTAGCAGAGCTGGATTCGGTGATACGCACACGTACAAGATCACCGATACGGTGTGTGCCACGGTCGAATACGACTACCTTGTTCTGCTCGGTACGTCCGAATAATTGTTCTTTGGAGCGTTTTGATACGCCTTCTACCAGTACCTCGAATGTCTTTCCTACATCGCGGGCATTGCTTTCGGCAGATAACTGGTTCTGCAATTCAATCATTTCGTTTAACCGGCGTATTTTAACTTCTTCGGGAACATCATCAGGCAGATGTTTCGAAGCATATGTTCCCGGTCGTTCGGAATATTTGAACATGAAAGCTGAGTCGTATGCACATTCACGCATCAGCGAAAGACTCATCTGGTGATCTTCTTCTGTCTCGGAGTGGAATCCGGAGAAGATATCAGTACTCAATCCACAGTCGGGAATGATGCGACGGATGGCCTCTACCCTTTCCAGGTACCATTCGCGCGTATATTTACGGTTCATCAGTTTCAGAATACGCGAACTTCCGCTCTGTACCGGCAGGTGGATATGCTTGCACACGTTAGGTACTTCAGCAATGACATGTAGTGTTTCATCACTCATGTCTTTGGGATGTGAAGTGGTAAAGCGTACACGCATTTCGGGCACAGCCTCGGCAACGATACGTAACAGCATCGGGAATGTTACGACCTCTCCTTCCCGCTCGAAGCGATAAGAATTGACGTTCTGGCCTAACAGCGTTACTTCCTTATACCCTTTCTGCTGTAAATCGTGCACTTCGTTCAGAATGCTTTCCACATCACGGCTTCTTTCGCGTCCGCGAGTGTAAGGCACAATGCAATAGTGACAGAAATTGTTGCAGCCGCGCATGATAGATACGAATCCGGAAATGTGATTTCCACAGATGCGTGACGGAATGACATCGCGGTAAGTTTCAGTCGTAGAAAGCTCTACATTGATGGCCTTCTCTCCTGCCTCAACTGCGCCGATCAAATCGGGCAATGTCAGATAAGCATCCGGTCCTGCTACCAGGTCGACGTGGTGATTTTCTATCAGATCGTTTTTTACACGTTCTGCCATACATCCCAATACTCCGACAATCAGATGCTTGCGCTTCTTTCTCAGAGAATGGAAGAACTCCAGCCGGTTCAGGATTTTCTGCTCGGCATTGTCACGGATAGAACAAGTGTTCATAAATACGGCATCAGCTTCATCAAGGCTTTCACACGGACTGTATCCTGCCATTTGCATGATAGATGCGATGACTTCGCTATCCGCAACATTCATCTGACAGCCGTAGGTTTCGATAAACAGTTTTTTGGTTTCCAGTTCGGTTGCGGATTTAAAGTCCGCTCCCGTAGCTTCTTTTGTCATAATGTTATGTTATTATTTAATAAATTCATTTGCAAAGATATGAGTTTCTTCCCTAAAATCCATGAATGTGTTATATTTATTAGTATCTTTGGGCAAATCCTTAACATTTTGGCAGACTATGGACGAAGTGATAAAAATATTTGTTATAGTGGCAGCTATTGCTTTCGCCGCTTATCAGAATTATGCCAAAAAGGAAAAGAAAAGGAACAAACCCTCCCGTAAGAAGATGGCTAAGCCGGCAACAGTCCATGTAGAGCCGGATATTATCATGGCTGGTCAACAAAATGAATGTATTGAGCAAAGTATTGATAATAAGCTTAATAAGAAAAGAAAAGGAGAGGGGAGAAAGCATCGGAAGTTATCGGAAGAAGCGCCTCAGAAGGATACGCTATCTACTGCCCAACAGCCTGAGTCGGGTAGAACTGTCCGGTTGAAGACACCTGCGGACGCAAGGCGTGCATTTATTTATTCCGAGATTTTTAACCGTAAATACTAATAAGCAGATTTTGTAAGTTTAATACTAATAATTATAAAAACACCTAATACCATGACTTATAATTTTATGACCGCAGCCGAAGCTGCCAGCTTGATAAAAGATGGAGAGATAATTGCCCTGAGCGGGTTTACGCCGGCAGGAAGTCCGAAAGCCGTAACTGCAGAGCTTGCGAGGCAGGCTGAAGAAAAACACGCCAGGGGAGAACACTTTCAGGTAGGTATTATTACGGGAGCTTCTACCGGAGATTCTTGCGACGGAGTGCTGACTCGTGCTCATGCTATTCACTTCCGTGCTCCATATACCACGAATACTGACTTCCGCAAAGCAGTCAATGCCGGTGAAATCAATTATACGGATATACATCTTTCTCAGGTTGCCCAGCGTTTGCGTTCCGGTTTTTTAGGTCATGTAACTACAGCTATCATCGAAGCCTGTGAAATTACAGAAGACGGACGGATCTATCTGACTGCAGGTGTGGGAATTACTCCGACAATTGCTCGTCTTGCCGACCGGGTGATAGTAGAGCTTAATGCTGCGCACAGCAAAAGCCTGATAGGTGTGCACGATTTGTATGAAATGGAGCGCCCTCCTTATCGTCGTCCGATTCCTATTGTACGTCCAAGCGACCGTATCGGATTGCCTTATATTCAGGTAAGTCCGGAAAAGATAGTAGGAGTGGTAGAAGTGAATCTGCCTGATGAAGCGAGAGGATTCCATGAGCCGGATCCTATTACGGATAAAATTGGTCAGAATGTAGCTGACTTCCTTGCAGCAGATATGCGCCGAGGAATCATTCCGTCTACTTTCCTTCCGTTGCAGTCGGGAGTGGGAAACATTGCTAATGCTGTACTCAGTGCATTGGGTAAGGATCCCAGTATTCCACCGTTCGAAATGTATACGGAGGTTATTCAGAACTCAGTCATCAAATTGATTAAAGAGGGTAGAATCAAGTTTGGAAGTACTTGTTCACTCAGTGTTACAAACGACTGTCTGCAAGACATTTATGATAATATGGATTTCTTCCGTCACAAGCTTGTACTTCGTCCGTCGGAAATATCTAACTGTCCGGAAGTTGTTCGTCGTATCGGTGTCATTTCAATGAATACAGCTATCGAAGCGGATATTTACGGAAATGTAAACTCAACTCATATCTGCGGTACGAAGATGATGAATGGTATCGGTGGTTCGGGCGACTTTACCCGCAGTGCTTATATCTCTATCTTCTCTTGTCCGTCGACGGCAAAAGGAGGATGTATCAGTTCAATCGTACCGATGGTTTCTCACCTCGATCATAGTGAACACTCTGTAAATGTGATTATCACCGAACAGGGTATTGCTGATTTACGTGGAAAGAGTCCGATGGAACGTGCACAGGCTGTAATTGAAAACTGCGCACATCCGGACTACAAACAACTGTTGTGGGATTATCTGAAGATTTCTACCAAGGGACAGACTTGCCACAGTTTGTCGGCAGCGTTGGGTATGCATCAGGTTTTCATCAAACAGGGTGATATGCGTCTGACTAACTGGGCTGACTTCGAAAAGTAACTTTTTAATTTATCTGATATCGATTCCCCTCTGGGCTCTGTTATTGTTTCTGCTTTACAGAAAAACGGAAAGCTCAGAGGGGAATTTTCTTTTTGGGTATAGCTACTGTTGGGAAAAACTCTTTTGATAAGCTTGTTGAAAAGTGTATTTGTATGTAAACAGGGATGTGAAATGAGTGTGAATATCTCTGTTAAAATCCTTGTTTTATATGGGGAATGTGACAGGTATATATTTCTGATAAATAGAATTTTAGTTATTGTTTCAACAGGTGTTAACAACCTGTTAGTAATAGTTGATTATTCCGTTAAAAACCTGATAAGTATTAGTGTGAAAAGATGCTGTATAATTAATTGTTGAGCAATGGGGAAAAAGCGGCAGGAATGTCAACTAGGGGAGGAGTATGAGTTAATAGGCTGCAAGATAACGGATTGGTCGGATATTTGTTAGCGGAAAAATCGGTTTTATTCCCGAAGTCTTACTATCTTTGCACGGTATTGTGGGAAATAGTAAAAATCAAATATATAACATCACTATGGAATATAATTTCAGAGAGATCGAGAAAAAATGGCAGCAAAAGTGGGTAGACAACAAAACCTACAAGGTTGTCGAAGACGAATCGAAAAAGAAGTTCTATGTACTGAACATGTTCCCTTATCCGTCGGGAGCAGGACTTCATGTTGGTCACCCGCTGGGCTACATTGCCAGCGATATTTATGCTCGTTACAAACGCTTGCAGGGCTATAATGTATTGAATCCGATGGGATACGATGCTTATGGTTTGCCTGCTGAACAATATGCAATTCAGACCGGTCAGCATCCGGCTATCACTACCGTAAACAATATTAACCGTTACCGCCAGCAGTTGGATAAAATCGGTTTTTCATTCGACTGGGACCGTGAAGTTCGTACTTGTGAGCCGGGTTATTATCACTGGACTCAATGGGCTTTCCAGAAAATGTTCAACAGCTATTATTGCAATACTTGTGGAAAAGCTGAACCTATCAGTGAACTGATCAAGCATTTCGAGGAGAAAGGAACAGAAGGACTGGATGTAGCTTGTAGTGAGGAACTGAGCTTTACAGCAGAAGAATGGAAAGCTAAGAGCGAAAAGGAACAGCAGGAAGTGCTGATGAACTACCGTATCGCTTATTTGGGTGAAACTATGGTTAACTGGTGTCCGCAACTGGGTACTGTACTTGCTAACGATGAAGTAGTGGACGGCGTATCTGAACGTGGTGGTTATCCGGTGGTGCAGAAGAAGATGCGTCAGTGGTGTCTGCGTGTGTCAGCATATGCTCAGCGCTTGCTCGACGGACTGGAAACTGTAGATTGGACTGATTCTCTGAAAGAAACACAGCGTAACTGGATTGGTCGTTCGGAAGGTGCAGAGGTACGTTTCAAGGTAAAAGACAGCGATTTGGAATTTACCATTTTTACTACTCGTGCTGATACTATGTTTGGTGTTACTTTCATGGTACTGGCTCCTGAAAGTGAACTGGTTCCTGTACTGACAACTGAGGCACAGAAAGCAGAAGTGGAAGCTTATCTGGACCGTACTAAGAAGCGTACCGAACGTGAACGTATCGCCGATCGCCGTGTTACCGGTGTATTCAGTGGTTCATATGCAGTGAATCCGTTTACTGGTGAATCTGTTCCGGTATGGATCAGCGACTATGTATTGGCTGGATATGGTACAGGAGCCATTATGGCTGTTCCGGCTCACGATAGTCGTGACTATGCTTTTGCAAAACACTTCAACTTGCCTATCGTTCCATTGGTAGAAGGATGTGATGTGTCGGAAGAAAGCTTCGATGCTAAAGAAGGTATCGTATGTAATTCTCCGAAAGCAGGAGCTACTCCGTATTGTGACTTGAACCTGAACGGACTGACTATCAAAGAAGCTATTGCTACAACCAAAAAATATGTGAAGGAGCATCAGTTGGGCCGTGTAAAAGTAAACTATCGTTTGCGTGACGCTATTTTCTCTCGTCAGCGTTATTGGGGTGAACCGTTCCCTGTTTATTACAAGGATGGTATGCCTTATATGATTGATGAGAGCAAGTTGCCACTGGAACTTCCTGAGGTAGATAAGTTCTTGCCTACGGAAACCGGAGAACCTCCATTGGGACATGCTACTAAGTGGGCATGGGACGTGGTTAAAGGTGAAGTCGTAGAAAATTCTAAAATAGATAACATAACTGTTTTCCCACTTGAACTGAATACCATGCCGGGATTTGCTGGTTCATCGGCTTATTATTTGCGTTACATGGATCCGCACAATGATCAGGCACTGGTTTCTGAGAAAGCCGACCATTACTGGCAGAATGTTGATTTGTACGTAGGTGGTACAGAACATGCTACCGGACACTTGATTTATTCTCGTTTCTGGAACAAGTTCCTGTTCGATCTGGGTGTAAGTGTTAAGGAAGAACCATTCCAGAAGCTTGTTAATCAGGGTATGATTCAGGGACGAAGCAATTTCGTTTACCGTATCAAGGATACTAACACATTCGTTTCATTGGGCTTGAAAGATCAGTACGATGTGACTCCGCTTCATGTAGATGTTAATATCGTTTCAAATGATGTATTGGATGTAGAAGCTTTCAAGAACTGGCGTCCGGAATACAACAATGCCGAATTTATTTTGGAAGACGGCAAGTATATCTGTGGATGGGCTGTAGAAAAGATGAGTAAATCGATGTATAACGTAGTGAATCCGGATATGATTGTAGAGAAATACGGAGCTGATACACTGCGTATGTACGAAATGTTCCTCGGACCGGTAGAGCAGTCTAAACCATGGGATACAAACGGAATCGATGGTGTTCACCGTTTCTTGAAGAAACTCTGGAACTTGTTCTACGACCGTCAGGGCAACTTTATGCCGGCAGAAGGAGAACCGACTAAAGAAGAGTTGAAGGCTGTTCATAAGTTGATTAAGAAAGTAACTGGTGATATCGAAACCTTCTCTTACAATACTTCTATCAGTGCATTCATGATTTGTGTGAATGAACTGACTTCACTGAAGTGCCGTAACAAGGCCGTGTTGAGCGACTTGATTGTCATCATTGCTCCATTTGCTCCTCATCTGGCAGAAGAGTTGTGGGAAGCTTTGGGCAATATAACATCTGTTTGTGATGCACAATGGCCGGCATTTAATGAAGAATATCTGAAAGAAGATAGTGTAAAATATACCATTTCTTTCAATGGAAAGGCTCGTTTCACTATGGGGTTCCCTGCAGATGCAGATAATGACACGATACAAGCAGCTGTAATGGCTGACGAACAATCTCAAAAATGGATTGAAGGAAAGACTCCTAAAAAGGTCATTATTGTTCCGAAGAAGATTGTAAATATTGTACTTTAATAGCAGTCGTTTTATGGAAACGATTCTGAAGAAAAAAATTGGCAGGGAGTCGAAAGACTACCTTGCCATTACTTTCGGACTGATATGTTATGCACTGGGATGGGTAGCTTTTCTGCTTCCTTATCAGATCACGACAGGAGGAGTCAGTGGTATTGCCGCTATTATTTATTATGCTACAGGAGTAGAAATTCAGGTTTCTTACTTTGTGATTAATGCTGTTTTTCTGGGGTTTGCCTTGAAGATTCTGGGACCAAAGTTCAGTGTAAAGACGATATATGCTATTTTCATGCTGACTTTCCTGCTTTGGTGGTTTCAGGTTCTGTTCAGGGGCAGTGACGGAAATCTCCCGCAACTGCTTGGTCCGGGACAAGAGTTTATGGCTTGTGTAATAGGAGCCGGATTACTGGGCTTTGGAATAGGCATTGTATTTTGTAATAACGGTAGTACGGGAGGTACTGATATTATCGCATGGATTATCAACAAGTACAAGGATGTTACTTTGGGACGTATGATGATGTATTGCGATATCGTAATTATTTCGTCGTGCTATTTTATCTTTCATGACTGGAAGAGAGTTTTGTTTGGCTTCTGTGTTTTGTTCATTATGAGCATAGTTATCGACTATGTAATAAACAGTACTCGTCAGTCGGTTCAGTTCCTGATATTCTCACGGAAATATGAACAGATTGCGGAAGGTATTTCTACCAAGATAGACCGTGGAGTAACTCTTCTTGATGGACAGGGCTGGTACAGTAAACAAGATATAAAAGTTATTGTTGTATTGGCAAGAAAAGGCGAATCACTTGATATCTTCCGTCTGGTGAAGGATATTGATCCTGATGCGTTTATTTCCCAAAGCAATGTAGTAGGCGTGTATGGAGAAGGATTCGACAAGCTGAAAGTAAAATAAACGAAAGTAAAAGTAAATATTTCTCTAAGATATATTTAAAAATAGAATAGGTTTTTCCGTTTAATTTGTATTATCGGAAAAACTTATTTTATTTTGTACCATATTAATGGTATAATTCTTAAATCTGTAATATGAGATGCATGTGGAAAGTTATTCCGATGATGTTTTTAGCTAGTTTTTTATCTTTTGGCACTTCTGTATGGGGCAATGCGTTAGCTCAGAATCTCTTTCTTCATACTAACTGGGAGTTTTCCAAGTATGGAAGCCACGAATGGCTTGCTGCACAGGTTCCGGGCACGGTACATCAGGATTTGATTGCTCACGATAAGTTACCCGATCCTTTTTATGGGATGAATGAAAAAGAAATACAATGGGTTGAGAATGAAGATTGGTTGTATCGTACGTCTTTTGTATTAACAGAAGAACAATCGGCACATGAGGAAATCTTTTTGGTATTTGAAGGACTTGATACTTATGCGGATATATTCCTGAATGGTGCATTATTACAAAGAACCGATAACATGTTTGTCGGATATCGTATTCCTGTCAAGCGAAATTTAAGAAAAGGAGAAAACAAACTGCTTGTACGTTTTCGTTCCCCAATCCGTGAGGTAATGCCTCAATGGGAAACCAATGGTTTTGATTATCCTGCTGCTAACGACCATTATCCACAGAAACTGAGTGTGTTTACCCGTAAAGCCCCTTATTCCTATGGATGGGACTGGGGAATCCGGATGGTTACTTGTGGCATCTGGCGACCTGTATATCTGGAATTTACCAACAAGGCTGTAGTAGAAGATTATTTTGTACATCAGAAGTCGGTTACTTCCGAACGTGCAGAAATAGACAACCGCCTGGAAGTAAACAATATTACCGGAACGGTTCAGGAAGCTCAGATAAAAGTGACTTGTGCTTATCGGAATGAACAGGCTGGAAGTGTAGAAAAGACTGTCCGGTTACAGCCAGGTGTGAATAACTTGTCACTGCCTTTATCGATTGATTCTCCGCATCTTTGGATGCCTAATGGGTGGGGAGAAGCTGCCTTATATGCATTTGAAGTATCGGTATGTGTAGATGGTAAGCTTGTTGCAAAAAAACAACACCAGATCGGATTACGAACGGTGCGTGTTGTCCATGAAAAGGATAGCTTAGGAATGAGTTTCTATTTTGAAGTGAATGGCATTCCGATGTTTGCCAAAGGGACTAATCTGATACCTTCAGACGCTCTTCTGCCACGTGTAACCCGTGAACGATACGTTCGCCTGCTGGATGATGTACAGGCTGCGCATATGAATATGATACGCGTATGGGGTGGGGGAATCTATGAAGACGATGCCTTTTTTGAGGAAGCTGATAAAAGAGGTATTCTTGTTTGGCAGGATTTTATGTTTGCTTGTACACCTTATCCGCATGACCCGGCTTTTTTGAAGCGAGTTTCGGAAGAAGCAGTATATAATATCAAGCGTTTACGGAATCATGCTTCTTTGGCAATGTGGTGTGGTAATAATGAAATATATGAGGGCTTGCGTTATTGGGGCTGGAAGAAAAAATATGCTCCTGAGATATATCAGCAAATGTTGGATGGATATGACGTATTGTTCCGTCGGCTTTTGCCCGAGAAAGTAAAGGAGTTCGATCCGGGGCGCTTTTATCTGGAAGGATCGCCTTATGAAGCCAATTGGGGACGGCCTGAAAGCTGGAAGATCGGCGATAGTCATAATTGGGGGACCTGGTATGGACAGAAACCTTTTGAAACGCTGGATACAGAGATTCCGCGTTTTATGAGTGAGTTTGGTTTTCAGTCTTTTCCGGAGATGAAGACGATACGTACATTTGCTTCGCCGGCAGACTACGATTTGGAGTCACCGGTTATGAATGCCCATCAGAAAAGTACGATTGGCAATTTCCTGATTAAGAAAACAATGGGCATTTATTATCATGTTCCGGAAAAGTTTGAGGATTTGGTTTATATGGGACTTGTTCTGCAGGGACATGGAATGCGTCACGGAATGGAGGCACATCGCAGAAACCGACCTTATTGTATGGGTAGTTTGCTCTGGCAACTAAATGACAGCTGGCCGGTTGTGTCATGGTCGGGCATCGATTATTATGGAAACTGGAAGGCTATGCATTACCAGACTCGCCGGGCTTTTGCTCCGGTATTGATAGATGCAATTCGTGAAGGTGATAAACTGCGCTATTATGTGCTTTCGGATGTATTGAAGAGCGAAAAAGCAATATTGCAGATAGAACTTATGGATTTTAATGGAAAAGTATATCGCAGGCATCAGGTAGAAGGTACGTTGCCAGCTAATGCTTCTGCTGTTTTTTATGAAGAAGACTGGAATAAAGCATTCGCAGCTTGTGATACGACTACTTCATTTATACATATGACTTTACGTAGTGGTGTTGACCGGAGGGTACTTTCAGACGAAGTATATTATCCGGTGTTTGCCAAAAAGCAACATTTGCCCCATCCTGAAATAAGTTGTAAGATACGAAAGAAAGATGGAGCTTATGAGCTGACATTAAAATCCAAACAACTGGCTCGTGATGTATTTGTAGAAATACCTGTTCAGGGAGTACGTTTCTCTGATAATTTCTTCGACCTGCTGCCTGGAGTACCTAAGAAGATTTTGGTTACTTCGGCTGACGGAACACCTTTGGAAGATATTTCCGTAAGCTTGCATCAATTGAGCGATATTGTGTCATTCTAATTACTAACTTTAATATTATTATCATGAAACCATTTTCGAAATTTAACTGTCTGGGGTTGGCGTTTGCCGGAATGATGATTACATCGTGTACGGATAAGCCAACGGCTGTCGCTGATTATCAGATTGTGCCTATGCCTCTTGAAATTACCACACCTCAACAAAGTGGATTTTTGCTGAAGAGTGGAGAAACTATTTATTACACTGCCGGTAATGAAAAAATGAAGAAAAATGCCGAATTTTTGGCTTCTTTTATTAAAGAACAGACCGGTATTGAACTGAAAGTACAGGAGGGTGATAAAGAAAGCGGAATCGTATTGAAATTAGGACTGGAGGCAACTTCTCCAGAGGCTTACCATCTGACTGTCGACGGAGGAAAGGTTGTCATTGAGGCTCCTTCAGAAGCTGGTGTATTTTATGGAATCCAGACATTGCGTAAATCTGTTTCTGTTCATGAAGGAGGTGGTGCAATCGAACTTCCTGCTGTAGAAATAAACGATACACCGCGTTTCAGCTATCGCGGAATGATGCTTGATGTTGGCCGTCATATGTTTACGATGGATGAAATCAAAACGTATATTGATATGCTTGCACTGCATAATATCAACCGTTTACACTGGCATCTTTCTGAAGATCAAGGCTGGCGTATCGAAATAAAGAAATATCCGAAACTGACAGAAATCGGTTCAAAACGTAGTGAAACTGTTATAGGACGTAACTCGGGAAAATACGATGGAAAGCCTTACGGTGGTTTCTATACTCAGGAACAAGCCAAAGAGATTGTTGCTTATGCTGCAGAACGCTATATAACCGTTATTCCTGAAATAGACCTTCCGGGGCATATGCAGGCTGCATTGGCTGCTTATCCGGAACTAGGATGTACAGGTGGTCCGTATGAAGTTTGGCGTATGTGGGGAGTTTCTGATAATGTACTATGTGCCGGAAATGACAAAACAATTCAGTTTATTAAGGATGTACTGGCTGAAATTATTGAAATCTTCCCGTCAGAATATATTCATGTAGGTGGAGATGAATGTCCGAAAGATAAATGGAAAACTTGTCCGAAATGTCAGGCTAGAATCAAGGCTTTGGGTATCAAAGGCGACAGCAAACATTCAAAAGAAGAATACCTGCAAAGTTATGTGATAAGAGAAGCAGAAAAGTTCTTGAATGAACATGGACGTAACATTATCGGATGGGACGAAATTTTGGAAGGTGGTCTGGCTCCTAATGCAACTGTTATGTCATGGAGAGGTGAATCCGGAGGTATTGAGGCTGCACGCCAGAAGCATAATGTTATCATGACTCCGAATACATACTTGTATTTTGACTATTATCAGGCTAAGGATACAGAAACAGAACCGTTGGCTATCGGAGGTTATTTGCCTATGGAAAGAGTATATAGCTACGAGCCAATGCCGTCTGCCTTGACTCCGGAAGAACAGAAATACATTACCGGTGTACAGGCTAATCTGTGGACAGAATATATTCCTACTTTTGCACAGGCACAGTATATGGTATTGCCACGTATGGCTGCTCTTTGCGAAACTCAGTGGAGTGCTCCTGATAAGAAGAAAGATTACGAGGGATTCTTGAAGCGTACAGTGCGCCTGATGGATATTTACAAGCTGAAGGGCTGGAACTATGCTACTCATATTTTGGATGTGAAAGTCAATATTGCTCCAAATCAGGAAACAGGTAAGTTGGATGTCAGTGCATATACCGTTGACAATGCTCCGATATACTATACACTCGACGGAACAGAACCGACAGCAGCCTCTTTGAAATATGAAGATGGACTGTCAATTGACCAGGCTTGTGTATTGCGTATGACAGCAGTGCGTCCGGAAGGCAATTCACGTATTACTTGTGATACTATTTCTTTCAGTAAATCGACTGCCAAACCTATTTCTATGCTTCAGCCCATTAATAAAGCATATGAATTTAATGGGGCGCCTACCTTGGTAGATGGTATGACTGGTAACCGCAATTATAAGACTGGTCATTGGATTGCGTTTTATAAGAATGATATGGAGGCAGTTATCGACTTGAAAGAACCAACAGAAATCAGTTCGATGACATTGCGTGCCTGTGTAGAAAAAGGTGACTGGATATTCGATGCCAGAGGTATTTCTGTTGAGGTTTCGGATGATAATAAGGCATTCAAACAGGTCGCTTCAGAGTCTTATCCGGCAATGAAGGAAACTGATCCGAACCAGATTTACGTACATACCTTGAACTTTACTCCGGTAAAGACACGTTATGTCAAAGTAAAAGCTTTGTCGGAAAAGAGTATTCCAGCATGGCATGGTGGAAAAGGTAATCCGGGATACTTATTTGTAGACGAAATTATTTTGAATTAATATAGGCTGACTATGTGTGGAAGTCCGGTTTCTGTAAAGAAGCCGGACTTTTTTATAATGAGGAAGACTGTTTTTGCAGCGAAATAGCAGACGGAAAGTAGAGGATGGTTGCCTGAGTATGTGTATCTTTGTGAAGAAATATGATAGATAAAATTGATTATGAAAAAGAAACTGGTTTTTGCAACGAATAATGCACACAAGTTGGATGAGATACGTGCCATATTAGGAGATAGGGTAGAGGTGCTGAGTCTGAAGGATATCCATTGTGAGGCAGATATTCCGGAAACGGCTGATACGCTGGAGGGAAATGCTGCTCTGAAAGCTGAATATATTTATAAAAACTATGGTCTGGATTGTTTTGCCGACGATACGGGTCTGGAGGTTGAGGTCCTGGGAGGGGCTCCGGGAGTCTATTCGGCCCGATATGCTGGAGGAGAAGGACATGATTCGGAAGCTAATATGAAAAAACTGCTTGTAGAGCTGGAAGGAAAGACCAACCGTAAAGCGCAATTCCGTACGGCTATTTGCCTGATCGAGGGTGGAACGGAGCATCTCTTCGAAGGAGTTGTAAAAGGCGAAATAATCGAAAAAAAACGCGGTTGTTCAGGATTTGGCTATGATCCTGTTTTTGTCCCCGAAGGTTATACTGAAACATTTGCCGAGATGGGCAATGAAGAAAAGAATAAAATCAGCCATCGGGCAAGGGCTACACAGAAGCTTTGTGATTATTTGAAATGTGAATAATACTGATAATCTGCGGGACTGCATCCAATCGAAAAGAACTGCTGAATGATTGATTCAGGCTGGTTCTGAATAGGATGAAGTCCCGTAGTTTTTTTGTGTATGATTATTTGCAGATTTCCTTGAGGTATTGTTCTACTTTCTCAAAGAAAAGTGAAATGTGTGCTCCGTCTGTAAAAGCATGACTTACAGTCAGTGCAATAGGCATGATACGCTTGCCTTCGCGTATGATGGCCTTACCGGCATTCATCAGCGGATAATCCAGCGGATGTCCTACTTCCTGTTGGGTGTAGGTTATCGAAGTGAAATATAGTTTTGGAGTGGCACTTAGCAGGATTACATCAAAATCTCCTTGTTTATAAATGCTTTTATCGGTTCCGTATGGATCACCATCTTCAGGAATAGATGTGACAATGTGTCTGGCTTCGGTATAAAATGCTTCGAAATCAACATGATAAGGGATGCGTACCGTATAAAATGTTTTGCCGGGTACAGCAATAGGAGAAATGACATCCACTGTATCATGATAGACTACTTGTCCGTTTTTATCCCAGCGATAACGGAACTCTTTTATCTCGTTGGCAGCGCGCAATATGGCATAAAGATAATACAGAAAAAATGATTTTCCGTTGGCTTTGGCGTGGTTGTAAGCTTCAGTACAGTCTACTTCACTGGTGATAGCTATCCATGAATTCGCAAATCCACGGAAAAAGTTATAGTTGTCTTTCCGTTCCCAGGTTTCAATATCTACTATATGTTTCATTTATTCTTGAATTTTTGAGCTACTTTTTGATAGGTAGGCATAGATATTCCCAAACGCTCACCCAAATCAATCATATCGAACAACATACCTTGTATCTCCGACGCATGTCCTCGGGCAAGGTCTTTTTGCATGGATGCTGTACTGTGCGGGTCGAGTTTATCTATTACTTTCAAATTGTAAGAAACAGGATCTTCCGGATAAGAAATTCCCATCTTGTGTCCGATTTCTGCACTTTCTCTGGAAAGTCCGATAAATGTATCTCGTACTTCGCCTTCGTGTTGTACTTCTCCCATTGGTACATCGTGATATGCTCCAGTACATGCCATTGCCGAAATAAATGCCCATTTGATAAATGTGTCGCGGTTGATATCATCGGAAACATTGACTTTGATACCGCAACTTCTGACATCCTCTGCAATTGCTTCAATACGTTCCTGAGAAACTCCCTGCTCCGGACGTGCTCCGAATACCAGCCGGAAAATGCTTCCCATCTGAGTGATTTCGCCTTCACCTGAAACAAATCCTACGATGTAGATACAGCCATCGAGAACAGTTACTTCAGGTGTCAAACGACCAATACGTGGTCCTGTACCATAAACATTTAAAATAGGAATAACCAGTGTATGAGGTGCTGAAGCACGTTCTATTACCTCCTTGACAGAGTCGATGGAATATCCTTTTACACAGACAAATATCACATCTGCTTTCCCTTGGTATTCTTCTGCTGTACAGGCGTTTACTTTCAGATAGTGTTCGCCTTTCAAATCTGATTTCAGATGCAGCCCATAATTACGGATATTCTCGAGGTGTTTTCCCCGTGCAATGCATGTGACTTCTTTTCCTGCCAGAGCAAGAAATCCGGCGATACTTCCTCCTACGCCGCCAGTACCTATAATAAGATAGTTCATGGTTTTTTGTTTTAGGATTAAAAAAAGAAATCGGTCGCTGATGAGCGGCCGATTTTCTAAAATGGTATATTATACGTTAAAGCGGAAATGCATGATGTCTCCGTCTTCTACGATATAGTCTTTTCCTTCTACATTCAGTTTACCAGCCTCGCGTACAGCTGCTTCCGAACCGTATTTGATAAAGTCGTCGTACTTGATGACTTCTGCACGGATAAATCCTTTTTCGAAGTCAGTATGAATAACTCCGGCACATTGAGGAGCCTTCCATCCTTTATGGAATGTCCATGCGCGGACTTCCATCTTTCCAGCAGTGAAATAGGTTTCCAGATTCAGCAGCTTATAGGCTGAACGAATCAGACGACTGACTCCCGATTCTTCCAGTCCCACTTCCTGAAGGAACATCTGACGGTCTTCGTATGTTTCAAGTTCTGCAATGTCGGCTTCTGTCTTGGCTGCAACAATTAATATTTCTGCTCCCTCTTCTTTGACAGCTTCGCGTACTTGCTCTACATATTTGTTACCATTTACAGCACTGGCTTCATCTACATTACATACGTACATTACAGGCTTGGAAGTAAGCAGGAAAAGTTCATGAGCGATCTTTTGTTCGTCTTTAGTTTCGAACTGTACGGTACGTGCTGATTTTCCCTGTAATAATGCTTCACGGTAGCGAACCAGTACTTCATAAGTTTGCTTAGCTACTTTGTCGCCTCCGGTCTGAGCTTGTTTCTGTACTTTTTGAATACGGCTTTCTATTGTTTCGAGGTCCTTCAGCTGAAGCTCTGTATCAATGATTTCTTTGTCGCGTACAGGATCTACACTACCGTCGACATGGGTAACATTTTCATCATCAAAACAACGCAGTACATGAAGAATTGCGTCTGTTTCACGGATATTTGCCAAGAATTTATTTCCTAATCCTTCACCTTTGCTGGCTCCTTTTACCAGACCTGCGATGTCTACAATTTCTACAGTTGTAGGTACTATACGGTCGGGGATAACCAATTCTGCCAATTTGTTAAGACGTTCATCTGGAACAGTGATTACACCAACGTTAGGTTCTATTGTACAGAAAGGGAAGTTGGCTGCTTGAGCCTTTGCATTCGATAAACAGTTGAAAAGAGTCGATTTTCCTACATTGGGCAAACCGACAATGCCACATTGTAATGCCATAAAACTTATATATTTCCTTATTAATTATCAGATTGTATTTCAGTTTGCAAAGGTAGTCATTCTTTTTGTCATTTACTAAAAAAATAATTTTTTCGGAAAAGTTGATATATTCTTATCTTGTTTTTAGTAACAGATTGTTATGTTTTTTGCAAAATAGATTGTCTGATTAGAAGAAGAAATAAAAAAAGAGGCACTTCTCACGAAGTACCTCTTTTACTAGAGAGTTTATGAAAATATTGTTTTTTTGTATGTTGTTTTTACATGTCCATAGTTACAGTCATTTCCGGAACGAGAATGTAATCTTTCTTATTTTTATTCCATTTGTAGTATTGGATTGTGGTGCTGTTTTCATTATATGTATATTTGATACACATATGGTTACGCCATGTTCCTCTACCTTCGTCCCACTTCTGTAACACGTTTTCTACAACTTGTTTCTTATCGTTGTATTTATAGTTATATTTCTCAAAGTTTGTCAGAATACCTTCATTCATTTTATATACAGTTTCCGACATCTTTACTCCATCTATTTCCTCAGTATTGTATATCAACTCAGTTTCTGGGTTGCTAGCAAAAACTGTAAGGTTAGCAGCGAAAACAAATACTGTTACAAATAAACTCTTGAGTAAATTCATTTTTTTCATATTTCTTTAATTTTAAGGTGTTACTATCTTTTTGTTTTTGATTACGCTGCAAAATTAGTAAAACCTTTTGATGATGCTAACTTTTTGGCAAGAAAAAATGAATATTTTAGCAATTTGTTGCCATTTAAAGATATCTTAACAATTCGAATTATCAATGTGCTTCCAACCAGTTCTTACCCCAATCACAGTCTGCCTGCAAAGGAACTTTCATTTTGTAAGCTGCTTCCATTTCCGAAATCACAATATGCTGTACTTTTTCCTTTTCTTCGGGCACGACGCTGAAATTTAATTCATCGTGTACCTGAAGAATCATTTTGGAACGAATACCCTCTTCCATGAAGCGTTTGTATATACGGATCATTGCCACTTTGATAATATCAGCAGCACTTCCTTGTATAGGAGCATTGATTGCGTTTCGTTCTGCATACCCACGGACCACAGCATTGCGTGAATTGATATCAGGCAGGTAGCGCTTACGCTTGAATATAGTTTCGATATATCCTTTTTCTTGTGCCAGACGGATACTTTGATCCATATATTCTTTTACATGCGGATAGTTTTCGAAATATCCGTCTATAAGTTCTTTGGCTTCTTTACGTTCGATGTTCAGTCGTTCTGCCAGTCCGAATACTGATATACCATATATAATACCGAAGTTAGCTGTTTTAGCTTTACTTCTCTGTTCGCGGGTTACATCTTCCAGTTTCTCCTTATATATCTTGGCAGCAGTAGCAGCATGAATATCCTGTCCTTTCTGGAAAGCTTCTATCATGTGAGGGTCCCCACTCAGATGAGCCATGATACGCAGCTCGATTTGTGAGTAGTCGGCAGAAAAGAATTCACAGCCTTCGTCAGGAATAAAGGCACGTCGAATCTCTTTTCCATCCTCATTACGGATAGGAATATTTTGCAGGTTAGGGTTGCTCGAACTAAGTCGGCCTGTAGCCGTAACAGTCTGATTGAATGAAGTATGTATATGTCCCGTCTTGGGGTTGATTAGTAAGGGAAGTGCATCAATATAGGTTCCCAGTAACTTCTTCAGTCCACGATGTTCCAGTATTTTTCCTACAATTTCATGCTTTCCCCGTAGACTTTCCAATACTTCTTCGGAAGTAACATATTGGCCGGTCTTGGTCTTTTTAGCTTTGTCTGTAATTTTCAGACGGTCGAACAGTACTTCTCCTACTTGTTTGGGCGAAGCAATATTAAATTCCATTCCAGCAAGCTGATGTACTTCCTCTTCAAGCTGCTTCATACGTGCAGTAAAATGTTGTGATGTTTCTTTCAAGGCTTCGGTGTCAATGCGTACCCCGTTGCGTTCCATATATGCAAGGACAGGAACCAGCGGCATTTCGATAGTCTGGAACAGTTCGTTCACATTATTTTCTATCAATTCTTTCTCTAATTCCTTTTTCAGTTTCAGTGTAACATCAGCATCTTCACATGCATATTTGTAGACAGAAGTAGGAGGGAGATCGCGCATGTTTTTCTGATTCTTTCCTTTCGGACCTATCAGCTCTTCTATTTTTATCGTTTCATATTTCAGATATACTTCGGCCAGGTAATCCATGCCGTGGTGAAGTTCAGGCTGAAGTACATAATGAGCAATCATGGTGTCGAACATCGGGCCACGGACCTCGACACCATAATTACCCAGTACAAGCATATCGTATTTTATATTCTGTCCGATTTTCAGTGTTTTCTCATTTTCTATGATCGGTTTAAATTTTTTAACTATTGCCAACGCTTCTTCACGATTTGCCGGAACTGGTACATAAAATGCCTGATTTTCGGCAAAGCTGAAGCTCATTCCTACCAGTTCTGCAGTAATTGGGTCGGTTCCTGTGGTTTCCGTATCTAGACTGAAAAAATCTCTTGTAACGATTATTTGTAAAAAATCGTCTATTTTCTCCTCTGAATCAAGTAGTTGGTAGTCGAAATCAAGGTCTTCTAACCGCGTGAGATTTGAATTTTTTGGCTCGTCTGTATTCTCGCCCGCAAAAAATCCAAAGAGATCGCTTTGTACAGGAGCCGAAGGAGCGGCAGTTTTCTTTTCAGTTTTGAGTATACGATCCAGCAGAGTACGGAACTCTAGTTCCTCAAAAATTTTACGGAGTTCTTCTTCATCGGGTTGTTCCCGTTTCAAGGCTTCCATATCTAGTGAGATGGGAACATCCGTTTTGATTGTTGCGAGGAATTTGGAAAAAGTAATCTGCTCGCGGTTATTCTCTACTTTTGTTTTGATAGCTCCTTTCAACTGGTCGGTGTTGGCAAGCAGGTTTTCGATGCTGCCGAACTGGGCAATTAACTTTTGTGCTGTTTTCTCTCCGACTCCCGGACATCCCGGAATGTTGTCGGCCGTATCTCCCATAAGTCCCAACATATCGATAACCTGTGAGGGTGATTCAATATCGAATTTTGCTTTGATTTCGTTTACCCCCATGACTTCAAATTCTTTGTCGCCATATTTAGGGCGATACATGAATACATTTTCTGATACCAGTTGCCCATAGTCTTTATCTGGAGTCATCATGTATGTCGTAATACCTCGTTTTCCCGCTTCGGTTGCGAGTGTACCAATTACGTCGTCCGCTTCGTAACCACTTACCTCAAGAATAGGAATACGATAAGCGCGGATAATATCCTTAATGATAGGAACAGAAAGACGAATTGCTTCGGGAGTTTCCTCACGCTGAGCCTTATACTGCTCGAAAGCTTCGTGACGGAATGTAGGTCCGGCCGGATCAAATGCAATACCTATATGAGTAGGGTTCTCTTTTTTCAGTACATCCTCCAGTGTATTGACAAATCCCATGATAGCAGATGTATTGAAACCTTTAGAATTGATACGCGGATTTTTGATAAAAGCATAGTACGCGCGGTAGATAAGTGCGTACGCATCGAGTAGAAACAGTTTTTCCATTCGTGTAAAATTATTAAGTTTTCTACGTAAAAGTACAAAAAAATACCGTATTCGCTGTTTTATTATTACTTTTGTACCCAAATAAATCTCCATGGATAAATTAGAAGTAATCAAGAAACCCATAGAAAAGGAATTAAGCGAATTTAAGGCTCTTTTCGATGCCTCACTGAAAAGTTCTACCCCGTTATTAGACGAAGTTTTAGGCTATATCAAGCAGAGGAACGGAAAGATGATGCGTCCTATTCTGGTTTTGCTTATGGCAAAACTTTATGGTGGAATTAACGATTCCACCCTTCATGCTGCGCTTTCGCTCGAGTTGCTTCATACTGCCAGTCTGGTACACGATGATGTGGTAGACGAGAGTAACAAACGTCGGGGACAGTCGTCGGTTAATGCATTGTATGACAATAAGGTTTCTGTGCTGGTAGGCGACTATATGCTGGCAACCAGTCTGCGTCATGCTTCATATACCAATCATATTGAACTGGTCGGCCTGGTAGCACGTTTGGGACAGGATTTATCGGAAGGAGAGATTATTCAGCTGGTGAATATCAGTAACCGTGATTTTTCGGAAGAGATTTATTTTGACGTTATCCGTAAAAAGACAGCAGCCCTGTTTACTGCAAGTGCAGAGAGTGGAGCTATTTCTGTAAATGCCCCGAAAGATGAAGTGGAGAAGGCTGCTCTTTTTGGTGAAATGATAGGTATTGCCTTTCAGATAAAAGATGATATTTTCGATTACTTCGATAATGAAGAGCTGGGTAAGCCTACTGGAAATGATATGATGGAAGGTAAGCTGACTCTTCCGGCACTGCATGTATTGAATACTTGTGCCAATGAGGAAAAGAAAGAACTTGCATTGCGTATCCGTTCACTAAGTGCTTCGAAGGAGGAAATTGCCAGCTTTGTAGATTATGTGAAGCAGGAGGGAGGTATCACTTATGCGGAACAGGTGATGTATGATTACCGTAACAAAGCATTGGCCCTGCTTCCTGAAGCAGCAGATGAAGCGGTCCGTACGGCACTTACAGCTTATATTGACTATGTGATTAAGCGGAATAAATAATATTTCTATTATTGTAACGAGATCTCGAATAATCTTTGATATAAAGAAATGTCCCTTTACTCATGTTGTTATTTACTTGAAAACAACGTGAATAAAGGGATTTTTTTTGTACAAATTTTCTAAAAATATCAGGATGTTTTGGGGCATTCTTGAGCATAAATTGGGAAAGATTTCTTGATTTATTGGGGTGAATCTTTGCATAAAATAAATTTTTGATACGTTAGAGTAGGGCATATATTGGTAAATAATATATATATTTATTGTAACTTCCTGTCTGGTCGGATTTTTCAGCTATAATTTTCTATTCTATTCTTTATCTCACTTATATAAAATGAAATATATCTGTATATATTTCCTAGATAATACTGTATTTCTCTTTATTTTGTAAAGAAAATATGATAAAAATCTTTGATTAGTGATAAAAAATATATAATTTAAGCCTCAGTTATATCTTTTATGTTATAAGAAAAATTTTCACAATTAAAAACCTTAAATCTATGGACACTTTGTTTCGTTGGGGTAAAATGCATTGCATGCAAAAAGCTCTATTTGTATTGTTGTCGGTGGTCTTGGTAGCTTGTAGTGGAGAAGAGAAAGTTAATCTGCCTGATGAACCTGAAACTCCAGAAGCTGAGATTACACTTGCAGAAGGTACCGATAAACATCCATTGTTGGATGCTTCTGGCGGAACTGTAACATTACATTTTACATCTACTGCCGATTGGAAAGCTACGATTGGCAATGTACGTGCTTCCAGTTGGATTACCGTTTCTCCTACATCAGGTAAGGCCGGAGAAGCATCGGTCACTATTTCGGTTGCCGCGAACGATGGTACAGATGAGCGTACTGCTTCTGTTTTTCTGGACTGCGGTGACAGTCGGGAAACGATTGTTGTTTCTCAGAAGCAGAAAGATGCTTTGATTGTTTCACGCCAAAGTTATGAACTCTCTGCCGGAGAATCTCTTATAGAGGTGGAGGTAGAAGCCAATGTGACATTCGAGGTGGAGGTTTCGGATACATGGATTGAGCAGATTTCGACACGCAGTCTTGAAAAGTCGGTATTAAGTTTCCGCATTTTGGCGAATGACGGCTATGAAAAGCGTAGCGGAAGCATTCTTGTGCGAAGTGAAGAATTGCAGGAAACTGTACGGATTTATCAGGAGGGGAAAGAAAAAGAAGTGTTGCTTCTCTCCGAAGATATGGTTGAAGTAGGGGCCTTGGGAGGTACAGTAGACGTGCAGTTGCAGTCGAGTGTTTCATATATATGTAAGCCTGTGACAGAATATACATGGGTAAGCGAGATCACTTCGAGAGCTGTTTCTACGCACACGCTTCATTTCGCGGTACAGCCTAATGATACGTATGATATGCGTGAGGCACGGTTCGTTTTCATTGATGAAACGGAATCGATATCAGATACGCTTACTATCCGGCAATATGCTGCCGACGAAATACTTGTTCCTTCAGATCCTATCATCTGTGAACCGGAATCCGGAACTTTTTCATTTGAAGTCAGTGCGAATATTAGCTATGATGTAACGACAGACGTCAGCTGGCTGAAGCAGGTAGTTGGCAGAGGAATGGAGCGGTCGACCTTGCATTTTAGTGTAGAAGAAAATACCGGATCGGCTATGCGTGAGGGTAATATTATACTCTCTGGAAATGGTGTAGAACGTACGGTAAAAGTAATGCAAAAGGGTAAGGAAGAGGCCCCCTATCTAATCGTATCACAAGAGCATTTTAATATCTTGCCAGAGGGTGGTACGGTTCGTTTTACTGTAAAAGCGAATGTACCTTATCGGGTAAATACGGATGCAGACTGGATGGTTCAGGCTGTGTCGAGAAGTTCAGACGAAATTGTATTTACGGTAAGTGCCAATGAATCGACTTCTTCCCGTGAAGCTACAATCACGGTCACATCTGAAGACGGCAGTCTGGTGCGTACGGTGCAGGTTGTTCAGAAAGGTGAAGCTGTCTATCTGGACGTATCTCCGTCTTCTTTATCTCCTCTGACTAGTAACAGTCAGACGATTTCCTTGCAGGTTGAAACCAATACACGCTACCGCCTCTCAAGTGACGCTTCCTGGCTGGTATGCGACATGACGGGCTTGGGGAACTGGAGTAATCCGAGTTTTACGGTAAGTGCCAACGAATCGACTTCTTCCCGTGAAGCGACAATTACGGTCACATCCGAAGACGGCAATCTGGTGCGTACGGTGCAGGTCGTTCAGGAAGGTGAAGCTGTCTATCTGGACGTATCTCCTTCAAATATTTCTGCGACTGCCGAGGGAGGAAAATTTACTTTTACCGTTAACAGTAATACCCAATATACATTCACATGCAGCGACAACAGTTGGATTAGCGTAGATGGTAACTTAATTGTTATTGGGGCAAATACCTCGACTTCCCAGCGGAAAGGAAATGTGACAGTCCGGGCTGCGGAACTTGTTCGTGTTATAGAAATAACTCAGGCTGGGAAAAAGGAAGAAACGCCTTCTGCAGGTGGAAGTATAGAAGACTTTACAGAGAATGAAGAAGACTGGTAATAATCTTGAAAAACACAGTAAATTATGAAGCATATAACTCTTTTTTTAGGTATATTTCTGTTGTTACTTGCCGGATGCCAGCAAGATGATCTGCTGCCTTCTAGAGATCAGGATAAAAGCCTGAAGTCGGTTCGTGCTACGACATCATCGGTTGTAAAGAGCCGTACATCTCTTTTGGGTAATTCTGTAATATGGGAGAATGGAGACGCGATTGGTATTTTCAGTGATGTTTCCGATTCTATAGCCCGTTATGATTTGACAGGCATCTCGGGTGACGAGGCTCAGTTTGAAAGCAGCAAGCCCGTCAGAGGTAATACGTTTTATGCCTTTTATCCGTATGCGGCGGATGCCATGGTATCTGGTACGAATGTTTCTTTCTGTCTTTCAGCAGAACAGTCGTTTAACTTCGACAGTTTTGCTTCCGGTGTATGTCCGATGGTGGCTCAGAGTACCACCAATTCTTTCCGTTTTTTGCAGGTTTGCGGACTGGTACGTCTAAACCTGAAAGGAAACATGAATATTCAGTCTATCTCTTTGTCAGGCAATAATGGAGAAGCTGTAGCCGGACTTGGTTCGGTTAACATTGCATCGGACGCTCCGGAGTTTCGCCTTTCAGGGGGAGGGCAGGAGAGTTACAGTGAAATTGTACTTCAGGGAAATGTTACCTTATCTCCTTCACAAACTACTTCGTTCTATTTTGTTGTTCCACCTCAGGTCTTCAGCAAGGGTATGACATTTAAGATTACAGGAACTGTAAACGGTCAGCAACAGACATTGACTAAGGCAACAGAACGGAGTATTACGGTGGGCCGTTCTGTGATAACCAGTTTCTCGGCTGTTGATACAAACGACTTGCTGGAACAGGATGAGATGACAGAAAGAGATATTTTGATTGCATTGTACGATGCTACAAACGGCGATGCATGGACGAACAATTCGAACTGGTGCTCGGATGCTGATTTATCAGAATGGTATGGCGTTTATACAGATTATCAGGGCAGAGTTATGTCAATTGACTTGTCTTCGAATAATCTGACTGGAAGTTTACCGGATGAAATTGGAAATTTCGAAGCCTTGTGGACTTTATATTTATCTTATAATCAGTTGAGTGGAGAAATTCCTGCTTCCATTGGCAAGCTGACAGAACTCAGAAATTTATATCTGTATAGAAATCAGTTGTCTGGGGGTATCCCATCTGAAATGGGAAATATGCGGAATCTTACATATTGTTACATTTATGATAATCAACTGACAGGTGCTGTACCCGAAACTCTTGGAAACTTGTCTGAACTGGAATATATAGATTTCGGAGGAAATATGCTGTCTGGTGATTTACCGCAGGCTGTTACTTCCTCTTCCTGGTGGCAGAAAAGTGGCTGGGTTTGTATCAGTCAAAATTCTCCAGGCGGATTTAATTTCGATACATTTAATCTGTATATGCCCGATTTTACTGCAACCGATTATAAGGGAAATACAATAAACTCTGCTTCTATTGTATCCTCTCATAAGGTAACGTTGTATTATATCTGGGCATCGTGGTGTGGTTATAGCAAGGCTTTCCATCCTACGGTGTCGTCTATTTACCAGCGTTACAAGAATCATTCGCTTGAAATTATTGGAGTTTGTTACGATGGGACAGAGAATACGGCAGACGCAGTTAATACTATCGAGAGCAATAACATGGAATGGCCTACGCTGATGTCTGATCCTAGAAGCATTTCATTTGGTGGCTTCCCGACAATTATGGCGTTTGATGAGAATGGCAAACTGATATTCCATAGTGATGTTACATCGAGAAATTTGCTTCCTGACTTCTTGAAAGAAATCTTGGGTGAGGGAGATTCACCGTACGAATCTTCCGATTTTTCGGAGGATGGAAAGGTGTATACCTTACAAAAGGCTTCCGAAGGAAACGGCATTAATGTGGTATTGATGGGGGATGCTTTTTCTGACAGGCAGGTTGCCGACGGTACGTATGAAAAGGTTATGCGGACAGCAGCCGATGCCTTCTTCAGTGAGGAACCTTATACCTCTTTCCGGAATTTGTTTAATGTATATTACGTGACGGCCGTTTCCCGGAATGAAGGATATATAGATGGTGGAAGTACGGCATTTTCCGGTTATTTCGGCAGTGGAACACATGTAGGAGGAGATAACAACAAATGTATGCAGTATGCTTCAACCTGCCCGGGAATGACCGATCCATTGATGAATGAGGTGCTGATTATTGTTATGATGAATTCGACTAAGTATGCAGGTACTTGTTATTTTGGAACGAGTACAGCTTATCAAGGTGATTATGGCAGAGGATATGGAATTGCCTATTTCCCGATTGGCACAAGTGATGAAGAACTGGCATGTGTCCTTCATCATGAAGCGGGTGGGCATGGATTTGCTAAACTGCTGGATGAATATTATTATGAGAGTCAGGGTACGATTCCATTAAGTGAGATTTCTGATAATATTAATTCCCGAAATCATTATGGATGGGGAAGAAATGTAGATTATACAAGCGATCCGAACAGTGTGGTATGGAGCAAGTTTATATCCGACTCTCGTTATGCGAGTGAGGGCATAGGTGTGTTTGAAGGAGCTTGTACTTATTATAAGGGCGCATATCGTCCTACGGAAACCAGTATCATGGATGCAAATGTGGGAGGCTTCAATGCTCCTTCGCGTGAGGCGATTTATAACCGTATCCATAAGTTAGCTTATGGAGAGAGCTGGCAGTTCGACTATGAAGAATTTGTCGGTTGGGATTTAAACCGTCAGGGACGTTCGCGGAGTATTTCTGTACAGGCAAAGCATGAGCCGACAGCTCCTCCTGTTATCCTGAATCAACACTGGGAGAACGGGCGACTTGTGGCGAACTAAAGCTTGAGGTTATATAAAGAACAAGGGCACGGAGAAACATTACTAAGATGAATCTTCGTGCCCTTCGCGTATTTAAATTAGAAAAACTTTGTTTCTTTTCCTACAATGTCCGACAATAGCAGGTTAGCAAGGCGGCTTGTTCCCAGACGGAAGAGCTCGTTAGTCAGCCATTCTTTGCCTAAGACCTCTTTTACTATTGTATAGTATACTAATGCGTCGTGCACTGTATTAATGCCTCCTGCGGGCTTAAAACCTACTTTACGGCCGGTTTCGAGGAAGTATTCCTTGATGGCATGGCACATTACGTATGCTGCTTCGGGAGTAGCGGCCGGATTTTCCTTTCCGGTAGATGTCTTGATGAAATCGGCTCCTGAATACATTGACAGGATAGAGGCTTTCTTTATATTCGAAGCACTGCCCAGTGCACCAGTTTCCAAGATTACTTTCAAGTGTTTATCTCCGCATACTTCTTTCAATTCTTCTATTTCGTCACACATACCTTCGTAGTCACCACTCAGGAATTTGCCTACAGAAATCACGATGTCTATTTCATCGGCTCCTGCATGAAGTGCCATAGCTGTTTCGGCAACCTTTACTTCGGTGAATGTTTGTGAAGAAGGAAATCCTCCCGATACGCAGGCGATTTTTACGTTGTCAGCTTCCAGTGTATCGTTTACGATTTCGGCCATGTTGGGATATACACAGATTGCGGCTACGTTATCAAGTTCGGGATATGCATCCACAAAGTCGTTGACATGTTGCGTAAACTTCATTACGCTCGGTTCGCTGTCTGTGCATTTTAAAGTAGTAAGGTCAATACAGTGGAAAAGGAATTTTTTCACTTCTACGGTATCGTTTTCCTTTACGTATTTTTCGATGATATGGGCTGTTTGTGCAGCTACTTCTTCATCTTTTAAAACCGTATTGTATTTGCTTAGTGCTTCATTATATTTATCTGGCTGGTGCAGATTTTCTGTATCTTCATCTTCGCAGCCGCAGTCGCAGGCATCATCGTCACAGTTGCATTCACATTCATGTTCGTGATGATGTTCGTTTCCGCAGTTACATTCGTGGTCGTGGTGGTGATGTTCGCCTCCACATCCACATTCATGTTCGTGATTGTACTTCATAATGCTTATAATTTGGGGTTGTTTTTATGTCTTTCTTTATCTCTGTTGGTCTTTTTCTCCAGGTTTCGTTGAAATGCTTCTGTTAAGTTTACTCCCGTCTGGTTTGCCAGACAGATCAGCACCCATAATACATCGGCCATTTCATCGTCGAGGTTATCTTTTTCTCCCGGTTTGAATGACTGGTCACCATATTTGCGTGACATGATACGTGCCAATTCTCCTACTTCTTCGGTGAGTACAGCCATGTTGGTCAGCTCGCTGAAATAGCGTACACCATATGTTTTTATCCAGTTGTCTACTGTTTTTTGTGCTTCTTCCAATGTCATCTTTATTCCTTGTTTTTGGTGTCCATGCAGATTGTAACAGGACCGTCGTTCAACAATTCAACTTTCATGTCGGCTCCAAATTCACCGGTTCCTACTTGTTTGCCTAGCCCGATGCTAAGTTCGTTGCAGAAATATTCGTATAGTGGAATTGCTGTCTCGTGGCGGGCTGCACGGATATACGACGGGCGGTTCCCTTTCTTGGTCGAAGCCATCAGGGTGAATTGGCTTACTACCAAAATATCACCTCCTGCCTCAAGAATCGATTTATTCATAACTCCGTTTTCATCGTCGAAAACTCTCAGTCCGATGATTTTTTTACATAACCAGTCGGCGTCTTCCTGATTGTCGGCTTCTTCTATTCCTAAAAGAACGAGGAATCCTTTCTTTATAGCTGATTTGCATGTTCCATTAATCGTGACGGAAGCATGACTTACGCGCTGAATAACTACTCTCATATAAACATATACTTTCTACAAAGATAGAAAATATTCAGTATAATGATAGAATAAATTGTAAGAATGACAAATGTATAGCTTAATTTAATTGTATCTTTGTGGAAGTAGGATTCTGCCGACTGTGAAATGGGTGATATTGATATTTATAATCGCTCTGCGGAAAGACTTGGTATGTCATTTCGCAGAGCTTTTTTATAGGGCCTCTTTTACGCTTTTTGCTGCGGCTTCTCCGATTACTGCTGCAAGTTCTTCGACAGTTGCCTGCTTGATTCTTGCCACACTCTTGAATTCTTTCAGCAGGGCTGTTTTGCGCTTTTCTCCTATGCCTTTTATCCCGTCTAATGCAGAAGCTATTTGACTTTTGCTACGCTTGTCGCGATGGAAAGTAATGGCAAAACGGTGTACCTCGTCTTGTATGTTTTCGAGGAGATGAAAAAGGGGAGTGCCTTGTTTTATTCCTATAGTCATCGGTGGAAATCCGAACAGAACTTCCGAAGTGCGGTGCTTGTTGTTTTTGGCAAGTCCGGCAATAGGAATCTGTAATTTTAATTCGTCTTCTATTACTTGTCTTACAACTTCCATCTGGCCTTTTCCACCATCGGTCAGAATTAGGTCTGGTAGTTCTCCTTGTTCTTCGAGTATGCGGGAATACCTCCGGCGTACTACTTCCTGCATAGAGGCATAATCATCCGGTCCGACTACGGTCTTGATGTTGTATTTGCGGTAGTCTTTTTTGCTGGGACGCGCTTTCTTAAATACTACGCATGCCGCTACTGCATCGGAGCCTTGTATGTTTGAGTTGTCGAAGCATTCAATATGCATAGGCATTTTGTCCATTTGCAGCTGCTCCTGAATTTCTTTTAAGAGGCGAACGCTCCGCTGTTCTGGATTCAGTTTCTCGGCTTGTTTAAGTCGGTCTACTTTGTATTGTTTTACATTGAGAAGAGAAAGCTCAAGCAGATGTTTCTTATCGCCTCGTTGCGGTATGGTAAATGTTACGTTGTTCAATTCCATATCTAATTCGAAAGGTACGATAATTTCGCGGGAGCAGCTTTTATACCGTTCTCTCATTTCAATAATTCCAAGCTGGAGCAGCTCTTCCTTTGTCTCATTCAGACGTTTCTTATACTCGAATGTGAACGCCTGGTTTATGCATCCGTTTGTGATGTGCAAATAGTTTATGTAGGCCGAATTTTCGTCCATCTCGATAGAGAATACATCTATGTTATGAAGAATGGAACTTACGACTTCACTCTTTGCTCGATAGCTTTCTATTAGCTCATATTTTTCTTTTACCTTTTGAGCTTCTTCAAATTTCATCTCCTCCGCGAGTGACATCATTTCTTTCATCAGTGCGTCGCTTATAGCCTGAGTATTTCCTTTTAAAATCTCTTTTACTTGGGCTATATTATCCATGTATTCATCGTGAGATTGCATCCCAATACATGGACCTTTGCAGTTCTTGATATGGTATTCCAGGCAAACATTGAATTTCCCCTGACGAATGTTTTCGGGGGTTAGTGCCAGATGACAGGTGCGGAGCGGATATAGTTTCTTTATTAGATCTAGCACAGCTTGCATAGAAGGGATATGGCTGTACGGACCATAGTAGGTAGAACCGTTCCGGATAATTTGCCTTGTCTTGAATACCCGTGGAAAATACTCGTTGCTGACGCAGATAGATGGATAACTTTTATCATCTTTCAGCAAGACATTATAGCGAGGCTTGTATTTCTTGATAAGGTTATTTTCCAAGAGCAGGGCATCTTCTTCTGTATTTACAACAATATAGCGGATGTCTGCAATCTTGCTGACTAATATACGTGTCTTGGCAGATTGATGCTCTTTTGAAAAATACGAATATACACGCCGTTTCAAATTTTTTGCTTTCCCAACATAAATAATCACTCCTTCTTTGTTGAGGTATTGATAGATGCCGGGAGTGCTTGGCAAATTTAATACGATTCCTCGAAGGTATTCGTTTGTACTAAGTTCTTCCATGTTATAGCTTGTACGTTTAAGGATTTCTATAAAAGAAGAATCCGGCATATACAAAAATGTATTTGCCGGATTCTTCTTTTCCTTATTTATTGTGAATAGGAGATATTAAACTCTTATATGTCCGTCCGGCTGAGCAGCCTTTTAAAGTTGCAACAGCGTGGTCACTTCTACATCGTCGGTAAATGCTTTTCTACCGTTTAATCCTTTCAGCTCGATTACAAAATTTACGAATGCCTGTTTAGCACCGCATCTTTTTACTAAGCGATAGGTTGCAGCCATGGTTCCTCCGGTCGCCAGCAAATCATCGTGTAACAAGACGATGTCATTTTCATTAATGGCATCTTTATGTATCTGTATGGTGTCAGTCCCATATTCTTTTGCATAAGTTTCTTCTACCACTTCTGCAGGAAGTTTTCCTGGCTTTCTTGCCATGATGAATCCGGCTCCTAATCTGGCAGCTAAAGCACCTCCCAAAATGAAGCCTCTAGATTCGATACCAACTACCTTTGTGATACCTTTATCCTTATACATTTCGTATAGTTCGTCAATCATTCCTTGGAGGCACTCGGCATTTTTAAACAACGTAGTGACGTCGTAGAACAATATTCCCGGAATAGGGAAGTCTGGTATCTCACGGAGGTTTTTCTTTAATGTTTCTTTATTCATATCCAGTAATTTATGTTTGTTTCTTAAACTTGTTGTTTCACGTGAAACATGCTTGCTTTAGCGTCCCAGTAACACGAGAAGCACATTGATGTCGCTCGGAGAAATACCTGGTATACGGCTTGCTTGCGCCAGCGTTTCCGGATCTATTTTTATGAGCTTCTGACGGGCTTCTATTGACAGAGAGTTCAAGTTGGCATAGTCAAACTTTCCTTTGATACGGATGGCTTCCAAACGATGTATCTTGTCTGCTATCATTCGTTCACGATCGATATAGCCTTGGTATTTGATTAACACTTCTGCTGCCTCAATTGTTTCTTCTTTCCGGTCGGTTACCTTGTCGAGTGCTGCTTGGAAAGATGGCACATGCGGCGCAATATTCTCGATAGTGATTTGCGGACGACTAAGCAACTCTATCAGTTTGCAGCCATGAGTAAGTCGGGCTGTTCCAAGTCCCTCCAAAGCATCGTTTATCTTATCTGCCTTGATGGAGTAGGTTTTTGCAAACTCAACCAACCGCTGTATTTCTTCTCGCTTCTGGCAAAGTCTGTCGTAGCGTTCTTTACTTGCCAGACCTAGTTTATATGAGCGTTCTGTCAGACGCATGTCGGCATCGTCTTGACGGAGCAGAATTCTATATTCTGCACGTGAGGTAAACATTCTGTAAGGTTCGTCTACACCTTTTGTTACCAGGTCGTCAATCAATACTCCGATGTATGCTTCGTCGCGTCCAAGTACGAATGGTTCACCTCCATGACAATTAATGTGTGCATTGATACCAGCAATGATACCTTGTCCTCCGGCTTCTTCGTATCCGGTTGTTCCGTTTACTTGTCCGGCAAAGAACAGGTTCTTTACAACTTTCGATTCTAATGTATGCTTAAGCTGTGTCGGATCGAAATAGTCGTATTCGATAGCATATCCCGGGCGATAGGCAACGATGTTTCTGAAGCAAGGAATCTTCTTTAACGCAGCGAACTGTATATCCATTGGAAGTGAAGAGGAGAATCCGTTTAGATAAAGCTCTTGTGTGGTTTCTCCTTCCGGCTCAAGGAACAACTGATGCTGTGGTTTGTCGGGGAAAGTCACAATCTTTGTTTCGATACTTGGGCAATAGCGAGGTCCTATGCTCTGGATTTGTCCATTGAAAAGGGGAGAGTCGGCCAATCCGCTACGCAATACTTCGTGTACTTCCTCGTTAGTATAGCATGTCCAGCATTGAAGCTGCTTGAGCTGTCTGGGCTCGCTGATGAAAGAGAAACGGTGAAAATCATTTTCTCCATCCTGTGTTTCCATCAGGCTAAAGTCTACACTTCGTGCGTCAATACGAACCGGAGTACCTGTTTTCATTCGTCCGGCAGTAATGCCATGGCGTGTAATGGATTCTGTCAGATGATAGGATGCTGGTTCTGCACAACGTCCTCCGGCAAGCATCTTGTGTCCGATATGCATTAAGCCGTTTAAGAAAGTGCCGGCTGTAAGAATAATACATTTGGCATGGAAAGTTACTCCCCAGCATGTAACCAATCCGGTTACTTCACCATTTTCTACTAATAATTCCTCTACTGTATCTTGCCAAATATGGAGGTTGGGAATGTTTTCCAGAATTTCGCGCCATGCCCAGATGAATTTACCTCGGTCGCACTGTGCACGTGGACTCCACATGGCAGGACCTTTGGAACGATTCAGCATGCGGAACTGAATTGCTGTGCGGTCTGTTACCAATCCCATATATCCGCCGAGTGCGTCGATTTCTCGAACAATCTGACCTTTGGCGATTCCTCCCACGGCAGGGTTACAGCTCATCTGTCCAATCTTATTCATATCCATTGTGATCAGACAGGTTTTCGAGCCAAGGTTAGCTGCTGCCGCAGCGGCTTCGCAGCCGGCATGTCCGGCTCCTATAACAATAACGTCATACTTAAAGTCCATTAATCTTTTGTTTTTATATCTGTTGCAAAAATACGAAAAATTAGTGGCTTAGCTTTGATTCAGGTTCGTAAAAAGAGTTATAGTAAAGAGGAAAGGAGAGGAGGGAGTAAAGAACTGAAAAGCATGAAATAAAATCCGCTGTTGTTTTCCCTGATTCATGCCGATGTTTTTTAGAAATGTCAGCATGAATTTAAGAAAACAACAGCGGAAATTTTCAACAATCCTACCCGAATTAGGAATGTGCTCAGGTAATAGGTCTTGAATAGATTCCGAATGGAATTATTGAAAATCTTTCAGCAAATCGAGTGCCTTATTTTCGGCAGCTTCCATGATTTCACGTTCTCCCGGACCTTTATCGTTTATTCCACACAGATGCAGAATACCGTGAATAATGACGCGGTGCAACTCTGTTTCGTAAGTTGCTCCAAATTGCTCTGCATTGGTACGGACTGTATCAAGGCTAATAAATAAATCGCCTGCAATCCGGTTCCCTTCACAATAGTCGAACGTAATGATGTCAGTGTAGTAATCGTGCTGAAGATACTGACGGTTTACTTCCAGAATCTTTTCATCAGAACAGAAAATGTAAGCTATTTCACCTACTTTTTTCCCGTAAGTTTCTGCAACAGCTTTTATCCACGCTGTGGTTTCGCGCTTTTTGATAGCGGGCATTTCTACCCCTTCAGTTTGATAAGTAATCATATCGTATATTAGTTAAAGAATAAATAGCAAATAAGAATTGCGGCTATGATACCAGCCAGATCGGCGAGTAATCCGCATGGTACGGCATGGCGTGTACGGACAACTCCCACACTTCCGAAATAAACGGCGAGAATATAGAACGTAGTATCGGTAGATCCCTGAAAGATGCAAGATAACCGTCCTACAAAAGAGTCGGCTCCGTATGTGTTCATGGCATCTACCATTAGCCCGCGAGCTCCACTACCACTTAATGGTTTCATCAGTGCTGTAGGAAGTGCCCCTACAAAATCACTATTGATACCACATAAGTTCACCAAATTGGCTATACCTTCTATCAAATAGTCCATGCATCCGGAAGCACGGAAGACTCCGATGGCTACTAAAATGGCTACCAGATAAGGGATGATGCGTACGGCAGTAGTAAACCCTTCTTTGGCTCCTTCTACAAAAGCGTCGTATACATTAATTTTCTTTCTCATGCCGGCAACTATGAAACCGATGATAATGACAAACAAGAATACATTGGCTGTAGTTGTAGAATAGATATCGATTTGCTGACGTGACAGCATGCTGAAGAAATAAATAATACCTGCAATAACTAGGCTTGTACCACCTAGGAATAACAGAATAGTCCGGTTCAGCAAGTTGATGCGCTGGTATAAGCTTACTGCAATAATACCGGCAAGTGTAGAAAAAAAGGTCGCCAGCAGGATAGGGACAAAAACGTCTGTAGGCTGAGCAGCTCCCAGTTGGGCACGATAGACCATAATGCTGATAGGAATCAAGGTCAATCCTGAGGTATTCAGTACCAGAAACATGATCATTGGATTACTTGCCGTATCTTTTTTCGGATTCAGTTCTTGTAATCCCTCCATTGCTTTCAGGCCTAAAGGGGTTGCAGCATTGTCCAAACCTAGCATATTGGCGGCAAGATTCATAAAAATACTTCCTGTAACAGGATGCCCTTTGGGTATTTCCGGGAATAATTTAGTAAAGAGTGGGCTCAATAAACGAGAGAAAACTCCGATAACACCACCTTGTTCTCCGATACGCATGATGCCCATCCAGAGGGATAGTACTCCGGTTAGTCCCAGTGAAATCTCGAATGCTGTTTTGGAAGAATCGAATGTTGAATTAATGATAGCAGGAAAGACTTCCGTATCTCCTAAAAATATAAGACGTACTACAGCTACAATAAATGCGGTCAGGAAAAAAGCAATCCAAATATAATTCAGAACCATGTAGAATATGTTTGAAGTATTAATAATCTTTACCGGACAAAAGTAAAGAATTAATTCAGAAAATGATAACTTTGTTCTTATGAAAAAACCTCGGTGGAAACATATTCGTTGGATAATACTGGCTTTACTTTTGGCTGGTGTGTGTATGTTTCGGTTTATATCTGGTGCAGGTGAATTTTATGCCTGCTGTATTTATCCTGCTGTTTCCGGCTGTTTGTCGCGGTTGGCTTCTCTGGTTTCGTTTTCTCTTTGTGAAGCTCTGGTCGTTGCGACAGTTGTAGCGCTATTGCTGTATCCGATTATAGCCAGGCTTAGAAGACAAACTTGGAAATCAATCGTAGGGAGAGAACTGGAAGTTTTGCTTTGGATATATGTCTGGTTTTATTGGGGATGGGGAATGAATTATTTCCGCGACAGTTTCTTTGAGCGGACAGAAGTCACTCCTTGTTCTTATAATGAACAACGTTTCAAGCAGTTTCTTGCTATTTATACAGATAGTTTAAACTGTACATATAAAAAAGACTTGAATGTTTCACAGCCAGACATAGAACAAAAAATCAAGCCGGTTTATGCAGAAGTTCCCGATAAATATGGACTGACTCGTCCGGAAAGTTTTCAGCATCCGAAACAATCCTTCTGCAACGCCTTATATTCGGGAGTTGGGGTATTGGGATATATGGGACCTTTTTTCGATGAGTCGCATGTGAATCATGAGCTACTACCTGTACAGCTTCCGTTTACTTACGCACACGAACTTGCCCACTTGCTTGGAGTTAGCAGTGAGGCTGAAGCTAATTTCTGGGCTTATCAGGTATGTATTCATGCTGACGATTGCAATATACGTTATAGCGGCTATTTCGGATTGTTACCCTATGTAGCGGTAAATGTTCGTAGTTTGCTTGGCGATAGTGAATATTCGAAGTGGTTAAGTATGCTACGTCCGGAAGTGATACAACAGTTGTACGATAAGCAAGCATATTGGGATGTCCGTTATAATAAATTATTAGGAAAGTTTCAGAATGTATTTTACAACTGGTATTTAAAAAGTAATCAAATTCCCTCCGGACAAAAAAATTATGCGGAAGTTATCGGTATGATTCTTTCTCTACCGGAAAATTGGTGGCAGGGGCCTCTTGAGAATTAAAAAAATCGGGGAAGTATTCAGCTTGAATCTTTTTTTGCCAGTAATGAAGCTCTTTGTTTTGATATGTTTTCTTTAAATGGTGCTTATTTTGTTTCTTTTTGAAATACCGTATTGTTTATTTCTGTTTATTTGTATTGTATAATACGATTTTATATTTCTTTTTGGTGCTAGGAAAAGTATTGTAACTTTGGTTGAACTAGAAAAAATAGATAATTTTCTTCTCCTTAATCATTTTTATTTCGGATAATAAGTAAAAAAAAATCCGCTTCAGAATAAAAAACTTGGTTAGTTATTCTGAAGCGGAGATTTTATTAGAAATCACAAATGGAGCTTATTGTGGATTCTGTACGATGTTGGGGTTAGCATCTATTTCCGACTGTGGAATAGGAAGAGCAATACGCGGATCATTGGGTTGGATTGTTTCAGCATTTAATGTATTCAGTGTACTCAAGTGCCATCCTCCTTTACGAACGATCGGTTGTTTGTTTCGCAGATAGTCGAAGAAAATTTGTCCTTCGCCTACCAATTCTTTCCGGCATTCTTTCAAGACACGTTCAATAGTAAATTCTTCTGCGCTGACAGACTTTTCCGGATTGGCACGGCTGACAATCTGATTCAGGAAACCTCTTGCAGGTTCCAAATATTCTCCTCCTAATTTTACACCAGCTTCAGCAGCATTCAGATAAACTTCCGATAAGCGGATAATACTGATATTATTGTCTTTCGGATCACCGCTCTTTCCTGGGAATTTACTGAGAAATACCTTACGGGTACGGGCTGCTTCGGGAAGACCTTCATTGTTTTCGATAAGCGATAGCTGGGTAATACAATGACGTACGTCATTAGGATCTTCTTCAAGCAAATTCAGAAATTCTTCTGTAAGGATAAGATTGTTCCAGTCTACTCCCTTTTCTTCATTTGCATAAACCATTGGAGCTCCTTCACCACCTGTACCACCTCCCCATTCTGAAGGTTCGGTTGTACTTATGTATAATTCAAACAGAGCTTCTGCCTGAAAGTCTTTTCCCCATATGGTAGGATATTCGTCACGTGTATAAAGCTGATACAATCCTTTACTATTATTGATGACATCGGTTGCAGCTTCGTAAGCTTCTTTATTTTTCCCCATATCAAGATAGACTCTTGAAAGCAATGCTTGTGCTGCCCAGTAATTGATATAACCATCCGTTCTTTCTGTACTTAGGCTAGAGCGTGCTGTTGTTATGTCGTTGACAACTTGTTCATAACATTCTGCTACTGTATTCCGTTTCGGTTGGTGGGATGGTTCTTCCGGTTTCAATTCGATGGGAACTCCCAGAGAAGCACCATTGTCATTTATATAAGGCATTCCGAAAAGTCTGGTCAGATTGAACAAGGCCAGTCCTCGCAACACCAAGGCTTCCGCCTTTATGCGGTCCAGTTCTTTGGTATCACTGCTTTGTACTGCTCCCTGTTCTATCTTTTGGATAATGTTATTTGCCTGTCTGATTACCAGATAAGGGCGATTCCAAGGGAGAGTTATATTCAGGTTGTCAGTTGCCAGTACATTATATGTATAATAAGGAGTAACACGCTTGCCTGATGCTTTGTTTTCTCTGGCTTGTACATCCATGGCGCGGCAGTCTCCGTAGTACCAGTAATTATCTCCGTAATAACTGTGCTGTGATGTTTCGCGATAAACTCCGTTTAACGCTACCTTTATATCCTCCAAAGTTGAAAGGGCCTGATCGGTAGTAACGGATGTAGAAGGATTCAGATTTAGCCAGTCTTCGGAACAAGATACCCCCATAATAGAAGTAGCCGCCAGTAAATAAATATATATTTTCTTCATATGATATGATCGTTAATGAATTTAGAATGTTAATTGTACGCCAAAACTGAATGTACGCATAGGTGGAGCTTCACAATAAACTTCGCCGTTAACAGGAGTTTCTGGATCGTATTGTTTCCATTTGGCCCATGTTAGCAAATTGCTTCCAGAGAAGTAGACACGTGCTTTGTTGATCAATGCCTTGCTTGTCCACTGGTCGGGTAATGTAAATCCGAGAGTAAGATTTTTCAGTCTTAAATGGTCTGTACTGTGGATGTAGCGTGATGAATTGGTAACAGTTGCTTTCTCTCCAAATACGAAACGCGGGACATCTGTCTGGTCGCCCGGTTGCTGCCAGCGTTCTAAAGCATATACAGGCAGATTATATCTGGATGTATAAATAGACTCTGTTCCGTTCTCGATGCTGGTTCCCAGTTTATCGTATGAGTAACCTCCCAGTGAATATGTAAGAGTGAAACTCAAATCCAGCCATTTATAATTTAAAATATTTGTCAGACCACCAGATACTTTAGGGTTAACCGATTTGAATGGTATGCTTTCTGCCTCATTCGGATCGGTTGTCAGACTACGGTCGATTGTACCGTCTTCATTAACCTTATTTTTATAATATTCTGCTTTCCCGTTCTGAGTATTTACTCCGGCAAATTCTTTTACATAGAATGTGTGATATGGCAAGCCCACTTTGTGGATAAACCATGTACCTTCAATAGTCTGATCAAGCTGACCGTTTAATGAAACGATTTTGTTTTTATTGTGTGTCAGATTGAAAACTGTTGTCCAGTTGAAATCGTTGGAAGCGAAATTCAATGTACGTAATTCAAATTCTACACCTTTATTATTAAGCTGTCCGACGTTGGCCAGATAACTGGTAAATCCGGTTGTAGCACTGATAGGAAGATTGTAAAGCAAATCTTTGGTATCGCGATTATAATATTCCAGGCTTACGAAAATACGGTTTATGAAAGCGAGGTCAAGTCCGATATTCAGGTTGTAGTTCTTTTCCCATCCTAAATTGGTATTAGGTTGAGATGATTCATATGAACCGGATGCTCCCATATAGTTCTGTCCGTAACTATACAGTCCCATATATCCGTAAAGAGATCCTGGCTGGTTTCCGTTGACACCATAAGAAGCACGTATTTTCAGATCGTTCAAGACCTTTTTTACCGGTTTCATGAATGCTTCATTACTTATATTCCACATACCCGAAACAGACCAGAAATTTCCCCATCGGTTGCTTGGAGAAAGTCGTGAACTACCATCTCGGCGGAAACTTCCTGCCAGATAATAACGATCGTCATAATCATAGTTAAGACGTGACAAATACGAAATCATGCGGTAATCTTGAGTAGATGAAATAAAACTGTTCAAGACGGCTGCATTATCGGGTTCTGTCAAGATGTCTGAAGGAAGTTTAGACTTCATTCCTGAGGCTTTGTCGGTCTGATAACTTTCTATTTCATAAGCGGCCAGTACATCCAGATGATGTTTGTATGCAAACGTACGTACGTAGTTTAAAGAAGTAGAAGAGATAAATTTTCCATATTCGATAAACCCTTTTGCAGTCTGGGCGTCACTACCACTTTTTGGACCTGCCGAACTAAGCGGGTTATAGTATCTGGAATCTTTTTGGGTTGTATAGTCGTAGCTTATTGTTTCTTTCAACTTCAGACCTTTTAACGGCTCAATACTTGCGTAGCCGGTAGAAAACATACGTGTCATACGTACGCGGTTGTAGTCGGTCATGATATCGCGTAATGGATTGAGGGTACTACCTTCATATGCACCGATATAGTTTCCTTCTTCATCACGTACTGTCATTGAAGGATTCATGGTCATGGCTACACAAAGGAACGGATTGATGGCAGATCCTCGTTCCTCGTTCATTTCCTGATTCATCTGTGTGAACATCATGTTGGCTCCTACTTCTCCATATTTCCCTACTTTCTGAGTAAGATTCAAGCGAGCAGAATATCGGTCAAGACTTGAGTTTTTAGCCAAACCCTCTTGCTTGTTGTATCCCAGTGAAGCATAATAAGTGGAACGTTCGTTTCCACCTGAAACAGATGCTTCATAATCCTGCTGAGTAGCTGTTCGTAACAATTCTTTCCGCCAGTCGGTATACCCCATAGATGGTACGTATGCATATTGGCCGATTTCCTGATCAGCATATGCTGTTGGTGATTCCATGTTCTGGTCGATGGCATAATTTACCAGTCCTTCATATAATAACTCTCTACGTTGGTCACCATTCAGAGTCGGACGGAAATCGACTGCAGCATTTGAGAAACCGCCTGAAATATTCAAGGTTACCTGAGCTCTTCCGGCACTACCTTTTTTAGTCGTGATAAGAATGACTCCATTTGCTGCTCTCGAACCGTAAAGTGAAGCTGCTGCTGCATCTTTTATTACTGTAATATTCTCGATATCAGCAGGGTTCAGTGTGCTCATGATGTTGGTTTTCGAGTTATTCATATATGCCGCATCCGAACCGCCTGCACTAAGGCTTCCAGAAGTAACAGGTACTCCGTCTATAACGAACAGCGGCTCTTGAGAGGCATTAAAAGATCCCATACCTCGGATACGGATATTCTGGTTGGCTCCCGGCTGTCCGGAACTGCTGGTAATATTGACACCTGTTGTCATACCTTGCAGTTTCTGTTCCACACTCATGACAGGGATGTCTTTTAACATATCGGCTTTTAGTGTGTTAGCCGAACCGGTAAAAGAAGATTTTGTGAAGTTACCATAACCTGTTACGACAACTTCGTCCAGATTCATTGACTCTGGTTCCAATACAATATTTAGTACTGAATTCTTGCGTGGAACACGAATCTCTGCTGTTTTCATTCCGATGTATGAAACAATCAGTGTCTGGTCTGGTTCAACTTGCAAGCTATACTTCCCTTCCGGGTCGGTTATTGTACCGATAGCTTCATTTCCTTTTATTGTGATAGAAACACCTATCAATGCTTCTTTTTCATCTGCTGAAGTTACTGTTCCAGAGATTGTTCGTTTCTGAGCAAAGACTTGTTGTGTTATTACACAATAAAAAATAAATAAAAAAAATAGTTTTACTTTTTCTCTAGTTTTCATGTTTCCTAATTTTTATGTCGTGTAACAATAATTGAACCAATTTTATTTATTCTTACGATAAAAAATGTAACTTATTGATTTATAGATATAGTTGAAAGCGACTCTCTCTGTGGCTTTTATGTTTATTGGGGACTTTTTACTCAATTTTGGGAAATATCTCCACAATGTTTTACTGATATTTGAGGATGTTAATGTTCCTTATGTCATTTATGATGGTTTGTAAGTATTATATGATAGATAAATGGGAAAAACGAAGGAGCTAATACTCGAATTTCGGGATAAGAGAATTACTCTTCGAATAAAAAATTGTATCTTTACAACCTGAAATTTCATACTATAACGAACAGATGGCCATTATCATTAAGAAAGTAAGCTCTAAAAAAGAGTTGCAGACATTTATTCGCTTCAATTACGAATTATACAAAGACAATCCTTATTCCGTACCTGATTTGTACGATGATATGTTGAATACGTTCAGCCCGAAAAAGAATGCAGCATTTGAATTCTGTGAGGCTGATTATTTTCTTGCTTATGAAGGGAAAAAAGTGGTAGGACGTGTAGCTGCCATTATTAACCACCGTGCGAACGAAACATGGAAAAAAAAGGAAGTCCGTTTTGGATGGATTGACTTTTTAGATAAGCCGGAAATTTCTGAAGCATTGCTTGGAGCAGTAGAAGAATGGGGAAAAGAACGAGGAATGGAAGCTATTGTCGGACCGCTAGGCTTTACCGATATGGATGCAGAAGGTATGCTGGTTGAAGGGTTCGATCAGCTAGGAACCATGTCGACTATTTATAATTACCCTTATTATCAACAGCATATGGAGCGTTTAGGCTTCGAAAAGGAAGCCGACTGGGTAGAGTTTAAGTTGACTGTTCCCGATAAGTTGCCAGAGAAATTTATCCGTATTTCTGAAATTATTCTGGAAAAATATAAGCTGAAAATCAAAAAATTGAAACGTAGTGAAATAAAGAGCAAAAACTACGGACAGAAGATTTTTGATTTGATAAATGAAGCCTATGCACCTTTATACGGCTATTCACAAATGACTCAGGGGCAAATCAATCAATATATCAAGATGTATTTGCCATTGATAGATTTGCGAATGGTTTCGCTTGTAGAAGATGAAAATGAAAACCTGGTAGCTGTGGGTATTTCTATGCCTTCTTTGTCGGAAGCACTGCAAAAGGCAAAAGGTAAGATGCTTCCTTTTGGCTGGTTCCATTTACTTAAAGCCTTGTTTATCAAAAAGCCGAAAGTGCTTGATTTATTGCTGGTAGGTGTGAAGCCCGAATATCAAAGCAAAGGAGTAAATGCATTGTTGTTTTATGATTTAGTTCCAGTTTATCAACAGATGGGATTCAAATATGGAGAAAGTAATCCGGAACTGGAAATGAACAAGAAAGTACAGGCGCAGTGGGGAGCTTTCGAAGCTGTTCAGCACAAACGCCGCCGTGCATATAAAAAGATGTTAGTAGCAGGAAAGAAAGAAGAAAATTAGTATATCGTTTGAGTGTTGTTTATGGAAGAAGAATACAATGAACAAATAGCGAATCCCGTTTCGTATACAGAGGAGAATATTCGTCATCTGAGCGATATGGAGCATGTTCGTACGCGTCCTGGTATGTATATCGGGCGTTTAGGCGATGGCTCTCAGGCGGAAGATGGTATCTATGTATTGCTGAAAGAAGTCGTAGATAACTGTATTGACGAGTTTAAAATGGGAGCAGGAAAACGCATTGAAATACAGATGGAAGATAATTTGCGTGTTTCTGTACGCGATTATGGGCGTGGTATTCCGTTAGGAAGTTTGGTTGATGCCGTATCTATGCTGAATACGGGTGGAAAATATGATACAAAGGCATTTAAGAAAAGTGTCGGGTTGAATGGTGTCGGAGCAAAGGCTGTCAATGCGTTGAGTTCTCACTTTATAGCGCGAAGTGTACGCGACGGACAGATGCGTGAAGCTGTTTTTGCAAAAGGAGAACTGATAAGTGATACTACTCAATCTACAGAGGAAGAAAATGGTACTTATATTTTCTTTGAGCCCGATAACACCTTGTTTCTAAACTACCACTTCCGTCCTGAATATATCGAAACGATGCTGCGTAACTATACATATTTAAATACAGGGCTATCGATATATTATAACGGCCACCGCATTGTAAGCCGTAACGGTCTGGAGGATTTGCTGAATGACAATATGACTTCTCAAGGCTTGTATCCTATTGTTCATCTGAAAGATGAAGATATAGAAATAGCCTTTACTCATAGTCCTCAGTATGGAGAGGAATATTATTCGTTTGTCAACGGACAGCATACAACTCAGGGAGGTACGCACCAAAGTGCTTTCAAGGAGCATATTGCACGTACTATCAAGGAATTCTATGGTAAGAATATGGAATTTCAGGATATTCGCAACGGGCTGGTAGCTGCTATTGCCATTAATGTAATAGAGCCGACCTTCGAAAGTCAGACAAAGATTAAGTTGGGCTCTTTGACGATGGCTCCTGAAAAAGATTCAGATGGTAATCCTTATCCACTTTCAGGAATCAGTGTCAATAAGTTTATCGGTGACTTTATAAAGGAGAATGTAGATAATTACCTGCATAAACATCCCGATGTAGCAGATGTGTTGCTTCAGAAGATTCAGGAATCGGAAAAAGAACGTAAGGCTATCGCGGGGGTTACTAAGATTGCGCGTGAACGTGCCAAGAAAGCAAATCTGCATAACCGTAAGTTGCGTGACTGCCGTATTCACTTGAATGACTTGAAGGGGGCTAAGAAAGATGAAGAAAATGATCCACGTCTGGAAAGTTCTATTTTTATCACAGAGGGAGATTCTGCAAGTGGTTCTATAACCAAGAGCCGTGATGTTAATACTCAGGCTGTATTCAGTTTGCGTGGTAAACCTTTGAATTCATTTGGATTAACTAAAAAAGTCGTTTACGAGAATGAAGAATTCAATCTGTTGCAAGCTGCGCTGAATATCGAGGATGGCTTGGACGGATTGCGGTATAATAAAGTCATCGTAGCAACTGATGCCGATGTGGATGGTATGCATATACGCTTGCTGATGATAACTTTTTTCCTTCAGTTCTTTCCCGATTTAATAAAGAAAGGACACGTTTACATCTTGCAGACGCCGCTTTTCCGCGTTCGTAACCGTAAAAAAGGCGTATACGAAACAATTTATTGCTATACAGATGAGGAACGAATTGCAGCAATAGAAAAGTTGGGTCCCAATCCGGAGATTACCCGATTTAAAGGATTAGGAGAAATTTCGCCTGATGAGTTCCGGAATTTTATCGGAAAGGACATGCGTTTAGAACAGGTTTCTTTGCGTAAAACGGATGCTGTTAAAGAGTTGCTGGAGTTTTACATGGGTAAGAACACCATGGAGCGACAGAACTTTATTATTAATAATTTGGTAATAGAAGAGGACTTGTTGAGTTGATAGATCAAGTATCTCTTGATTTGTGATTATTGGCTTAAATGAAAAGAGCGATATTTCCAGGGACATTTGATCCCTTTACAATCGGGCATTTTTCGGTGGTAAAACGTGCATTGACTTTTATGGACGAGATTATTATCGGAATTGGTGTCAATGATAATAAGAAAACCTGGTTTCCTACCGAGAAACGTGTGGAGATGATAAAAAGACTCTACGCAAACGAATCTCGCATACGAGTAGAAGCGTATGATAATCTGACTGTCGATTTTGCGCAACAGAGGAACGCTAAGTTCATTATCAGAGGAATCCGTACTGTTCGTGATTTTGAATATGAAGAAACCATTGCCGACATAAATAGAAAGCTTGCCGGCATTGAAACGATTTTGCTTTTCACAGAGCCGGAACTGACAGCCATCAGTTCCACTATTGTACGTGAATTATTGCAATATGGCAAAGATGTAACACCGTTTTTGCCAGAAGGACTGGATATTAATTTATGATGAAAACTATGAAACAGCGACTTTATTTGATTTTGTTGTGCAACTTTTTCTTTTTCTGTTCAGTAGTGGCACAGAATAAGATGCTCAACTCTCCTTCACGCAAGTTGCAGTTGGCGGAGTTTGCCATATCAAACTTATATGTCGATCAGGTAGATGAAAATAAGCTGGTAGAGTCGGCTATTGTAAAGATGCTGGAGCAACTGGACCCTCATTCTACTTATTCTGATCCGGAAGAGGTAAAAGCGTTGAATGAGCCATTGCAAGGAAACTTTGACGGCATAGGAATTCAGTTTAATATGGCTACTGATACGCTATTTGTTATCCAGCCTGTTTCCGGAGGGCCGTCGGAGAAAGTCGGAATTTTGGCGGGCGACCGTATTATTGAGGTAAATGATACGGTGATTGCCGGTGTAAAAATGAGTACGGAAGATGTGATGCGTCGTCTGCGAGGTAAACGGGGCACAGAGGTAACCGTAAAAGTTATGCGTCGAGGAGTAAAAGAACTACTTCCTTTTACTATCAAACGCGATAAGATTCCTGTATATAGTCTTGATGCTTCGTATATGGTTGATAAAAAAATCGGCTATATTCGTGTAAATCGTTTTGCCGCAACTACAGGAAAGGAATTTACTGATGCTCTTCATCGTTTGCAGAAGGAAGGTATGCGCGACCTTATTCTCGATTTGCAAGGAAATGGTGGAGGATATCTGAATGCAGCGATTGAATTGGCTAATCAGTTCTTAGGTAAGAAAGAACTTATCGTTTATACAGAAGGACGTCGTAATCCTCGTGCTGAGTTTGATGCTGAGGGAAATGGTGATTTCTTAAATGGACGTTTGGTTGTGTTGGTCGATGAATTTTCTGCGTCGGCAAGTGAGATTGTAACAGGAGCATTGCAAGACTGGGACCGTGCTATAGTTGTAGGCAGACGTACTTTTGGAAAAGGACTGGTACAGCGTCCGATTGATTTACCTGACGGTTCTATGATTCGTTTGACTGTTGCTCGTTATTATACGCCTTCCGGTCGTTGTATTCAGAAGCCTTACGAGAGTATTGAACAGTACAATAAAGATTTGATAGATCGCTACAATCGTGGGGAAATGTTGAGTGCAGACAGTATCCATTTTCCGGATTCTTTGAAATACAAGACATTGAAGCTGGGACGTACTGTCTATGGTGGAGGAGGTATCATGCCGGATTATTTTGTGCCTGTAGATACAACCATGTATACTGATTATTATCTTGCCTTGCGCGATAAAGGAGCTATTGTGCAGATGAACTTGAAGCTGGTAGATGCATATCGTGAAGAATGGCTGAAAGAGTATAAGGACTTCCGACATTTTAATAAGAATTTTGAAGTGACATCTGCCATGCTTGAAGAACTGAGAAAGTTAGGTGAAACATTAGGAGCAAAATATGATGAGAAACAATATCAAATTGCACTTCCACTCATAAAAGCTCAAATGAAAGCTCTGATTGCTCGTGATTTATGGGATATGAGTGAGTATTTTCAGGTAATAAATCTCATGAACAATAGTATGCTTAAGGCTGTAGAACTATTAGAGAAGCCGGGGATGAATTTCCCGGAACGTAAATAACTGCTTAGAGTATTTATTAGATTATAAGTAAGAAGGGGCCGTTTTAGCAATGTAGTAAAAAGCTAAAACGGCTCTTTTTATGCTATTAAGATAAGGGGTGTCCTGAATATGTTGCTTTGCCTTGAAAGAAGCTTCCTTTACCGGTTTTCAGAAAAACTATGGATAGTAAAGTAGAACCTGTCCTGAATTGTTCATAATGAAATGGTTATTGACCAACAGCGACGGTAAAACGTTCAATAACTTCTTTAGTCTTATTTTCTCCTTGCTGAAGCACATTCATTATTTTTGTTGCTTAAATCACTGGACAGATTAAAGAATTATTTCCGTAATCCCTTGTATTATATAGGGAAAACTTCTAATTTTGTATCGTATTTTAATGTATGTAGTAAGAAATTTTAGTTCTAACAATTAAATAATTTAAATTCAATCATTTATGTGGTTAAGTAATTCATCTATTGGAAGGAAAGTGGTGATGAGTGTAACTGGTATCGCCCTTGTCCTGTTTCTGACATTTCACATGGCGATGAACTGTGTTGCTTTGTTCTCGGGCGAAGCTTACAACATGGTTTGTGAGTTCCTGGGTGCTAACTGGTATGCGCTGGTAGCAACTGTGGGATTGGCTGCCTTGTTTGTAATTCACATTATCTACGCTTTCTGGTTGACAATGCAGAATCGTGCAGCTCGCGGTAACGAACGTTATGCTGTAAATGCTCGTCCGAAGAATGTAGAATGGGCTTCTCAGAACATGTTGGTATTGGGTATCATCGTAATCCTGGGCTTGGCTCTTCACTTTATGAACTTCTGGTACAAAATGCAGTTCGCTGAAATCATCGGTAACCCTATGTTGGGTGGTCTTCATGCAGCCGACGGTTATGGCTATATTATGCAGACTTTCTCTAATCCGTTGTTCTTCGTGTTGTATATCATTTGGTTGATTGCTTTGTGGTTCCACTTGACTCACGGTTTCTGGAGTGCAATGCAGACTTTGGGATGGAACAACATGATTTGGATTAACCGTTGGAAATGCATCTCTAACATCTATTCTACTATCATCGTTCTTGGTTTTATGGTAGTAGCTGTTGTGTTCTTCTTGAAGAATATGATGGGTTGCGGTGCTTGCTAATTTAAGTGTAACTGATTTAAACTGAAAAAACATTATGACTAAAATAATTGATTCTAAAATTCCTGAAGGCCCGATAGCTGAGAAATGGACTAATTATAAGGCTCACCAGAAATTGGTAAACCCGGCTAACAAACGTCGTTTGGATATCATTGTGGTAGGTACAGGTTTGGCTGGAGCTTCTGCTGCTGCTTCACTTGGTGAAATGGGATTCCGCGTATTCAATTTCTGTATTCAGGATTCTCCACGTCGTGCACACTCTATCGCTGCACAGGGTGGTATTAATGCTGCAAAAAATTATCAGAACGATGGTGACTCTGTTTATCGTTTGTTCTATGATACTGTAAAAGGTGGTGACTATCGTGCTCGTGAAGCAAATGTTTACCGTCTGGCTGAGGTTTCAAACAACATTATCGACCAGTGTGTTGCTCAGGGTGTTCCTTTCGCTCGTGAATACGGAGGTACATTGGCTAACCGTTCTTTCGGTGGTGCGCAGGTATCTCGTACTTTCTATGCTAAAGGTCAGACTGGTCAGCAGTTGTTGCTGGGTGCATATTCTGCATTAAGCCGTCAGGTTGGTGCAGGTACTGTAAAACTGTACACTCGTTACGAAATGGAAGAAATCGTAATCGTTGACGGTCGTGCACGTGGTATCATTGCAAAGAACTTGGTTACTGGTAAATTGGAACGTTTTGCTGCTCATGCAGTTGTTATTGCTACTGGTGGTTACGGTAATACTTATTTCTTGTCTACTAATGCAATGGCTTGTAACTGTACTGCTGCAATGGCTTGCTACCGTAAAGGTGCTTGGTTTGCTAACCCTGCATACGTTCAGATTCACCCGACTTGTATTCCGGTACACGGCGACAAGCAGTCTAAGCTGACTTTGATGTCTGAGTCTTTGCGTAACGATGGTCGTATTTGGGTTCCAAAGAAACTGGAAGATGCAAAAGCTTTGCAGGCTGGAACTAAGAAGGGTAGTGATATCCCTGAAGAAGATCGTGACTACTATCTGGAACGTCGTTATCCGGCATTCGGTAACCTGGTTCCGCGTGACGTGGCTTCACGTGCTGCAAAAGAACGTTGCGACCATGGCTTCGGTGTAAATAATACAGGTTTGGCTGTATTCCTTGATTTCTCTGAAAGTATTGAACGTTTGGGTATTGACGTTGTTCGTCAGCGCTATGGTAACTTGTTCGATATGTACGAAGAAATCACCGACGTAAATCCGGGTGAATTAGCTAAAGAAATCAATGGCGTAAAATATTATAATCCGATGATGATCTATCCGGCTATCCACTATACAATGGGTGGTATCTGGGTTGACTATGAACTTCAGACTTCTATCAAAGGTCTGTTCGCTATCGGTGAATGTAACTTCTCTGACCACGGAGCTAACCGTCTGGGTGCTTCTGCATTGATGCAGGGATTGGCTGACGGATACTTCGTATTGCCTTATACTATCCAGAACTATCTGGCTGACCAGATCACTGTTCCTCGCTTCTCTACTGATCTGCCTGAGTTTGCTGAGGCAGAAAAGGCTGTTCAGGATAAGATCGATCACCTGATGAATATCAAGGGTAAGAAGTCTGTAGATTCTATTCACAAGGAATTGGGTCGCGTGATGTGGGAATACGTTGGTATGGGACGTACTGCAGAAGGTTTGAAGACTGGTTTGGCTCGTTTGAAAGAAATCCGTAAAGAATTCGAAACAGAATTGTTTATCCCAGGTTCAAAAGAAGGTATGAACGTTGAATTGGATAAGGCTATTCGTTTGAATGACTTTATTACAATGGGTGAACTGATTGCTTACGATGCATTGAATCGTAACGAATCTTGTGGTGGTCACTTCCGTGAAGAATACCAGACAGAAGAAGGAGAAGCTAAACGTGATGATGAAAACTTCTTCTATGTAGCTTGCTGGGAATATCAGGGTAGCGATGATAAGGCTCCGGTATTGTATAAAGAACCGCTGGTATACGAAGCAATTAAAGTTCAGACTCGTAACTATAAGAGCTAATCAGTGAAGTTAAACAATTAAAGAATCTAAGTAAAATGGATAAAAATATATCATTTACGCTGAAAGTTTGGCGTCAGAACGGACCTAAAGAAAAAGGTCATTTCGATACATTCCAGATGAAAGATATCCCGGGAGATACTTCATTCTTGGAAATGCTGGATATTTTGAACGAACAGTTGATTGAAGAAGGCAAAGAACCTATTGTATTCGATCATGACTGTCGTGAAGGTATCTGCGGTATGTGTTCTTTGTATATCAACGGACATCCTCACGGACCTGCTACTGGTGCTACTACTTGCCAGATCTACATGCGCCGTTTCAAAGATGGCGATGTAATCACTGTTGAGCCTTGGCGTTCTGCTGGTTTCCCGGTTATCAAGGATTTGATGGTAGACCGTACAGCTTACGATAAGATTATGCAGGCTGGTGGTTTTATCAGTGTACGTACAGGAGCTCCTCAAGATGCAAATGCTATTCTGATTCCGAAGCCAGTTGCTGACGAAGCTATGGATGCTGCTTCTTGTATCGGTTGTGGTGCTTGTGTAGCTGCTTGTAAGAATGGTTCTGCAATGTTGTTCGTTTCAGCTAAGGTTAGCCAGTTGAACTTATTGCCTCAGGGTAAGCCGGAAGCTTTGCGTCGTGCAAAAGCCATGTTGTCTAAGATGGATGAACTTGGTTTTGGTAACTGTACAAATACGCGTGCATGTGAAGCTGAGTGTCCGAAATGCGTTTCAATCAGCAATATTGCTCGTTTGAACCGTGACTTTATCAAGGCTAAGTTGAAAGATTAATTCCTTGCTGTAAAGCTTTTATTTGATAGGGAAATCCCTGCTGAAGTAAAATTCGGCAGGGATTTTCTTTTTTTGATAAAATCAAAGTGTTATTTTGTGTGCGCAAACGCCTTTAAATGTAAAATAGTTTTAAACATTTTGTAATATTGTTGTTTGCTCTTGCGTGATATCTTACGAATTATTACATTTGCAATGTGATTTTTTTCATAGTATTAGATTTAAGGTTAACAAGGTTGGGAGAAAGCGTTCTCCCATTTTTTTTGCCCTTTTGTTTGCAGGCTATGTTTGGTTCATCTTATATCAGTTTATATATACCTCCGGCAAGTGTACGGATTATTCCTTTCATTTCCAGCTCAAATAAAATGCCCGTCATTCGGTTGATGGCGATATTGCTTTCTACAACAAGTGTGTTTATTTGGATTCCGTCTGGGTGCTTTTGGAGTAAGGATACTATTTTTTCTTCATTTTCATCGAGTTCGGGGAATAACTGCCGTTGTATAACCGCAGGAGCTTGTGCTTCACTATCCCAGTTCATAGCCTTTATCAATTCCTCGGCGCTCTGAAGCAATACAGCACGATTCGAACGTATCAGTTCGTTGCATCCAGCCGAATACATATCATTAATGCGTCCTGGAAAAGCGAAACAGTCGCGGTGATAACTTTCTGCTATTTCTGCCGTGATAAGTGATCCCCCTTTATTTGCTGATTCGATAACAATGGTTGCGTCACTGATACCTGCTACGATACGGTTTCGTTTGACAAAGTTCTGCTTGTCGGGATTTGTACCACTCATAAATTCGGTAAGCAGTCCTCCGCATTGTGTCATTTCGGCTGCTGTACGCCGATGTACAGACGGATAAATTCTGTCCAAACCATGAGCCAGAACACCTATTGTTTCCATTTTATGTTGCAAGGCTGCACGATGAGCATGTATGTCAATCCCATAAGCCAGTCCACTGACAATTATTACATCCGGTAACAATTCTTTCAGTTCCCCGATAAATCGCATGCATATATCTTTTCCATAATCAGTCGCATTACGGGTTCCCACCATGCTGATGATATGACGCTGGTTCAAATCACTTGTTCCCCGGTAAAACAGGACAAGTGGAGCATCATCACATTCCCGGAGCCGGGAGGGATAAGCTTCATCATCACAAGTAAGACAGGCTATATGATTTTTTTCCGCGAACGAAAGCTCTGCTTCACAACGGCGCAAAACCTCCGGTGCATCGAATACAGAAGCGATCTTCGGTGAAATGCCGGGAATGATATCTCCCAGATCCTTGGGATGGTCAAAAAGCATAGCAGCTTTTCCTTCCGTAGCATCCAGCAGCTTATGAGCTCCTACAATACCGATTCCCGGAAGCTGAGTTAATGCCAGACGGCAAAGTAATTCATGGTTTTTCATTCTGAAAGATAGGGAGCAAAAGTCGTATCGAAAAGTTCACTGTTGCCCAGTCGTCCGTTTATTACACATACGGTTTCTACCGTCGATTTAATGACAATTTTCATGTCGGGCAATCGGAATATGTCTTGATAGAATACATATTTTATTCCTTCTTTCTTCATATACAGTTTCGAAACGAACTCGTCGCCGCTTTTCAGAGGAGTTTTGAACGCCATAGTCAGACGTGCTACAACCGGATCTATTCCTTCTTCGTGCAGTCGGGCAAAACTGATGCCTGTAGCAGTAAGAAACTCATGTCGTGTGTGCTCTATGTAATGTTGGTAATTGGCATTGTTTACGATGCCTTGCAGGTCACATTCATAATCGCGCACCTTCATTTTCAATTCATAAATGTATTTATCCATGGGGATGATTTTTTAATGTATTCTACAAAGGTAACGAATTATCCGTATATTTGCGGATGTATGGAACAGAATATACCGGGAATTTATGCAGCTCCGTTGCAAGGATTTACGGAGGCTGCCTGGCGCAATGCGCACGAACAGACGTTTGGAGGTGTAGATGCTTACTATACCCCTTTTATTCGTTTGGAAAAAGGTGAAATCCGTAACAAAGATAAGCGGGAAGTACTGCCTCAGCAAAATACAGTAAGTCATCTGATACCTCAACTGGTAGCTTCAGAACCTGAAGAGCTGAATCAGCTAGCCGGCTTTCTGGCTTCACAAGGTTATCGGGAGATAGACGTTAACATGGGATGTCCTTTCCCGCTTATAGCCAACCGTGGAAAGGGATCGGGCATATTGCCCTATCCCGAAAAAGTTGCTGCGTTGCTGGATGCGATGCGTCAGTTGCCGGAAATCCGTTTCTCTGTCAAGATGAGACTTGGGTGGCTACATGCCGATGAATGGAAACAGGTATTACCTTTACTGAACGGCTCAGGGGTGTCTCAGATAACTCTTCATCCACGTATCGGAAAACAGCAGTACAAGGGAGAAGTGAACCGTGTTGCTTTTAAGGAGTTTTATGACTCCTGTGAACTGCCATTGGTGTATAATGGAGATTTGTGTACACCAGAAGCTGTTCAAGAGTTGCTGGAGGAATATCCACGATTGAAAGGTGTGATGCTAGGCAGAGGGCTGCTTGCTGATCCTTCGCTTGCCCTATCTGTTCGCAAAGGTCAATCTCCCGATAAAACAACATTATACCGTCAGGTATCTGCAATGCACGGGTTGATGTATGAACATTATTGCCGGATTATTGAAGGAGGCGAGGCTCAGTTGCTTGCCAAACTGAAAACCATGTGGGAGTATTTACTTCCCGATATAGACAAGAAGAGCCGTAAGCTTATCTTAAAAAGTAATCGTCTGGACACTTATCTCAGAGCGGTAGAAGAAGCCTTGCGCTAATCAATAAGAATTTATCAGCAAGAAGTGACAAAAACATCGTCTTCTTTTTTTATTTTTTGTACGAAAGACGGGGACTTTCGTACAAAAAAAAGAGTGAATATGCTGATGTTTTTTGAATATGTGCAGAAGTATTTTCTGCATCGTTTTAATCAATTTGACTTCTTACCTTTTATGCTTTCATAGTTCTGGATTTTTCTTGGTAAATTAACTTCTTTTTGCGAATGCAACATAGTGACTTAGGCATTTTTGTACGTCATTATGTAAAACATGATTCATAATATCAAAACTAGAAGTAAGTGATATGAATTTTGATAATTTGTTCAGATACCATTACAGACCTTTATGCTTGTACGCCATACACTATATTCACGATGTAGATGCAGCTGAAGATATCGTGCAGGAGTGTTTTTCGGTTTTGTGGGAAAAAATGGAACAGGAAGGTGGGGAGATCGTTAATATTAGGTCGTACCTCTATACGATGGTCAGAAACCGTAGCCTTGACTGGCTGAAACAAAGTAGTATGTTCGATACTAGTCTTTCTCCATCCGATCTGGAAGACAGGTTACCCGAGGAAGATGTAGAAGAACGTACGATCATGGAAGCACGTATTTGGACAGCCATTGATTCATTGCCCGACCGTTGCAGGGAAGTGTTTCTGTTGAACAAACGGGATGGCATGAAGTATAAAGACATAGCCGACAAGTTTCATATCTCCGTTCATACGGTTGATAATCATATACAGAAAGCACTTCGACTGATACGTGAGGGAGCATATAAAGTATATACTTTCTTTTTCGGCTAAAATTAGCTTGTTGGCAATAGTGAATTTCAACCTTTGTACAGTCTTGTCTATGAAACTTAAAATCGAAGAAGTATGAAAGATTTAGAAGAAAAATGTCTCCGGTTTGTACTGAAGCATTACCGTGTAAATAAACTTGATACGCAGAAGGCATTGCAGACTTTTAGGCACAAACATGCTATACCCGAAAGCAAGTCAGGTCCTGGCTCGTATGTGGTGGCTTTTGCGGGGATAGCGGCCGCTGTACTTTTGGTGTTTGTAATAAAGATATACCTGTTTACTGATGCGAAATGGACGGAGATTACGGCATACGAGCATTCGGTCGATTGTCTGTTGCCGGATAGTTCTGCCGTAATGCTCTATCCTCATTCTTCCATCCGCTATTGTTCCCGTGAATACTTGTCTGTCCGTCGGGATGTCCGTTTGCGGGGAAAGGCTTCGTTTAGGGTTCGTCATCATGCTGCCCGGCCGTTTACGGCAAGTGGCAGATTGTCGGAAGTGAGGGTGTTAGGGACTCGTTTCTTGCTGGATGAAAGCCGGAATGATACGGCATTTGTACACGTTGAGGCGGGAAAAGTACAGTATACGGCTGTAGGACAACCGGATGCGGTAATTCTGACACGTGGAATGAGGGCGCAGGTTGTCAAAGGACAACAGAAACCTCAAGTACTTACGCAGAGAGCACAGACACGTAAAGGTAGCTTTGTGTTCAGCAATACGCCTTTGCAAAAGGTACTCGATGAACTTTCCAGGTATTACAATGTCCGTCTGATAGCTGACAATACGGATAAACGGCTGACTGCCAATTTTAATTCCCGAAGCCTGGATGAAATAATCGAGATAATAGAAAAGGTGCTGAAAGTAAAAATTGAAAAGAAGAAGTGATGAGAACATTTTTCTGTGCTGTTCTGCTGTGTCTGCATGTGGCGGCGAATGCTTCATCCGAATCCACAGAGATGAAAAGAGCGATAGATACCATGCAGGAGGTATATCATGTAAGTTTTGTATACGATTCTGCTTTGGCTGATGTGATGCCTGCGGGCAGACCGTTGCCCGACAAGACACTGACGGAGAATCTGAATATTGTTTTGGGCGGGACTGGTATCAAGTGGGAAATCAAGGATGAATATGTGTTGCTGTTCAGGCAGAACAAGTATACCTTTTCGGGTTATGTCTGTCAGGATAATGGTGAATCACTGATTAATGTGACGGTGTATGACAAGACTACGCGTACCGGAACACTGACTGATGAGCATGGCTTTTTCAGTATTACCTTACCCGAGGGGAAGCATGTGCTTCGTGTGTCTTATATTGGCTATGAGGAAGTGGTAAAGGAACTCGATTTGCAGTCTGATTATTTTGGAACTATTTATCTGAAGGAAAGCACAACGGCACTGGCAGGTGTGGAGGTTACAGCAAATCTGAATGATCCGCTTTTTACCACTCAGACCGGAAAGGTTTCTTTTACTCCCGAATTGCTGAATACGGAATTCTCTCTGTTGAGTTCTCCGGATCTTGTCAAGTCCATTCAGAACTTGCCGGGTGTTTCTTCCGGTACGGAATTGCTTTCCGGGCTGTATGTACATGGCGGTCGGAATGATGAGAATATGTTTTTGCTGGACGGTACTCCGTTGTATCAGGTCAATCATCTGGGCGGATTGTTTTCGGCATTCAATACGGACGTGGTGAAGAATGTAGACTTCTATAAGAGTGGTTTCCCGGCTCGTTATGGAGGAAGAACGGCATCGGTCATCGATGTTCGTACCAGGGAGGGGGACATGAAAGAATATCATGGCACTTTTTCCATCGGACTGCTGGATGGCAGGTTCCAGTTTGAAGGACCTGTCATCAAAGATAAGACTTCGTTTAGTTTTGGTATGCGAAGGAGCTGGATGGATCTGCTGACCACACCTGCCTTGTGGATAGCGAATCGAAATTTTTCAGATAAAAATATTAAGACCCGTTACGCTTTCCACGATATCAATGCTAAAATTACGCATCGGTTTTCCGATCGGAACAAGTTGTCGCTCAGCGTATATTCTGCCCGTGATCTGTTCAAGTCGAGAGTGCTGCAACAGTTTCCGGAAGGATATATGTTCCAGAAGTACGAGGAACGGGATGAGAATACATTCCATATCCGTTGGGGCAACTTGTCGGTCGGATTGAACTGGAACGGTCAGCTTACGCCTAAACTGTCGGGCAATGTATCACTGGTGTATGCCCGTAATCTGGCAAAGTATAGTTTCCTGTCGGACGAAAGCTATTATGAACAAGACAAGAGGGTGTCGATGGAACGGATGCAAAGAAGCAATTATTCGACGATTGATGATGTGGGTTACCGGATGGAGTTCAGTTATCGTCCGGCTGCGAGTCATCATATTCGTCTGGGTAGCAACTATTTGTTTCATTTGTATCATCCGCAGCGTATCGCTTCGCAGGATATAAGAGAAACGGCAGGGATTGCCGATACCTTGTCGTCGGCGGGTGAAGGTCGTTATCGGGGGAGTGAAATCTCTTTTTATGTGGAAGATGATATGCAGCTGACCGAAAAGTTGCGGGTAAATGCGGGTCTGCACTATGTCTTGTATCGGGTTACGGGAGCGACTTATCATTCCTTGGAACCGAGATTATCTGTCGGTTACCGGCTTTTCGATTGGGCTACCTTGAAGGCTTCTTATACCGAAATGAGTCAGTTTGCCCATCAGCTTTCGAACTCTTATTTGAATCTTCCTACTGACTGTTGGGTTCCTTCTACCAGTCGCATACGTCCGATGCGTTCACGTCAGGTGGCGGGAGGTATTTATATGAAGCTTCCATGGAACTTGAGCATGGACATAGAAGGCTATTTCCGTATTACCGACCGTATGCTGGAATATGATACCGGTGGTAACCTGACACTTCCTGCCGATAACTGGGAGAAATGGGTGAGGGTAGGCAAAGGAAAATCGTATGGATTGGAAGCCTCACTGGCGTACCGTCACGCGAAGAATGTCTTTCAGGCCAGTTATACGCTGTCGTGGAGCAAGCAGAAATTCGAAGATTTTTACCCCGACTGGTATGCCAGCAAGTTTGACAACCGTCATAAGCTGAACCTGATGTTCCGTCATAAGTTTAATAACCGTATCGATGCGTACGCAGCATGGACTTTCCGTAGTGGCGATCGGGCTACTGTGCCTATGCAGTATGTAGAAAATCCTTCTTTGCCTGGAACCGTCCAGCCGTCTGATGCGGCAGGAAGCTGGGTCTACGAAAAGCCGAACAATATTACCCTGCCAGCCTATCATCGGCTGGATGTAGGCATCAATTTCCGGCGGACAACCAAACGAGGTTTCGAACGTATCTGGAATATCAGTATTTACAATGCCTATTGCCGGATGAATGCTTTCTATACTCAAGTAGAACGGCAGGCCGATGGTAGTTTCAGAGGCAAGGCGATAGGACTGTTTCCTGTAATTCCTTCTTTCAGTTATACTTTAAAATTCTAATAAGGATGATGGTAAAATATATTTCTTTCATGATCATACTTGGGGTATCCTTACTGTTTACATCTTGCGTATATCATTTCGATCTGGATGAGGCGGAAGGAATCCCTAAGTTAGTTGTATACAGTTATCCCGGGAGTGGAGATACAACCGTGGTACGTTTTTCACGCAGTCTTCCAGTCACAGGCAAGGGGGCAATTGTTTCTGGTTTGACAGGGACGGATGTCCGGCTGGAAGTAAACGGTACACCTGTCGGTCTGTTGTGGACGGACAAAGCTTTACCGGGTGTTCCCGCCAAAAGTTATTATACGGTGCAGAGATACGAGGAAGGCGATCGTATCCGGCTGACAGCTTCTGCTGAAGACTTGGAAACAGTTTCGTCTGTTACGACAATTCCAGCTCCGTTTCCGTTGAATTCTGTTCATATGGAACGAAAGCCATCCGATCCTGGTATGCTTCAGTTTCAGATAAACTTTACCGATAAGGTAAGTACAGTAAACTATTATGCCGTAACGGTGAAAGAAAGAGCAAAGTATTGGAGGAATGGAGATTCACGGGTGTATTATGACGAAGAATATACGGCGTATATGGATTGGAATGATGAACCGCTCCTGAAGGTCTCAGCCGGTTTGGATGAAATTCTTATAGGTGACTATACGTATTATGAGCAGTTGTATATTTGGAGCGATGAGAAGATTCAAGGGAAGAACTACACACTTCGGCTGAACAAGACTTATATATCCGATTATGAAACCTCTATTCAGGGTGAAGTTTATACAAACAGGAAACAATATAAGGTTTGTCTGTATAGTTTGTCGGAAGAGTTCTATCATTATCTGAAATCGATGAATGAACAAGTAAACAATAAATTGGGAGAATCGGAATTGGCTCCTGTACGCCCTACCTATACCAATGTAGAGAATGGTTTTGGACTAGTAGGGGGCTGTCGGATGATGCAGACAGAATGGATGGATGGTGTGAAAGAATGAGTTAGAAGTAATTGATTAAACACAAAAATTGATTGTATGATAAAGCGTTTGACTGTTCTTATATTGTTGTTTAGTGGCTGGCTAGTTACTTACGGACAGACAGGCCGTTCCTCAGGTCTGACAATTTATGGAGGAAAAGATATGGTAGGTTATGATATGGTTCCTCCATCAGCCGGGGTACCTCCTTTTGATGCTGGGAAGACTTATTTTGATTCCAGATTCTCTTTAGGTTTCGGTTATCGTTGGCGGTTGAAGCCGATTGATTCCCGATGGTTTTTCGATCTTGCGATAACAGCCGGATATCATCGTTATAAGTATGGATTAAGCTATCTCTCTCCGGACGAGCACATAACTTATGCGGGAAATGCAGGAGTTTGTAATTTGTTGTCGGTTTCTCTCTCCGGAAGTGCGGGATATTATTTGTATAAAGGATTGAATTTGTCTGTAGGGGTAGAATCTGCTTATTATTTTTATGATAAAAATTTTGTAAATGTACCTGTGTTTGTACGTTTGGGTTATGACTTTGGTTGTATGGAAATTGCCATACAATATAAGCGGGGAATGACTCGGAAATTTGATTTATTCCCTTTTGCGAACAACCGTTTGTCTGGCTGGGAATTGATGGTATACATACCTTTGTCTAAAAGAAATACAAATTAATTGAAGGTACAGAAAACGTGCCTTCAACAATAAATTCATAAAAATATTGGTACATACCTAGTGAAATATTGGGCTATGTACCAATATTTTTTGTATCTTCATAGATATAAAAATAAATTTTTGCTTCCTCCAGCTCTTTGTCAAAGTTCCGTAAACTACGTTTGAAAGGCAAGGACCTGTTCGATTTTCTCATTAGTAAGACTGTTTTCATCGTAATCGAAAAAGGAATCATAACGTGTTGATAAATCCTTATAAAATATTTGGATAATCTTTTTTTTTTTTTTACATTTGTAAATGTAATAATATATAGCATATTGCGATTCTTTTTGCGACTCTTGCAAGGATGTTCTTGAAAACAATTCTTGATATTTTTTATAGTGAACTTTATTAATTATTTGTTACTTTAATTCTTTTAACAATGAAAATCAGTTAGTATGTAAGACTTCTTCCATTGATTATGTTTTTATCCAGTAAAGTTTGAGTAATGGGGAAATAGAATCAATGTAACTTATTATTAAAAAGATAATGCAAATATACAGTAGGAGAGAATCCGAATTTTAGTATAATTACCTTTCAACGTTATAACTGAGAACAACTAATAAAGGTATAACAAAAAATGGTTGGTTTTATTCTCCAGAAATATTCCCAGATGATTTGCAACAATTAATTATAATACCTTCTTATTAATCTAATTAGCTTATGAAAAAGTTTATTTTAAGTTCAGTAATCCTGTTATTATTTATTTTGATAAGTAGTTGTGATAAAAATGATAAAAATGTTGAGTTTAGCGTTTACGAATTTTATTTCGAACTGGTAGATGAAAATGGAAATCCATTTATTGATAACATGGATGACATGGAGACACTTGCTGATAAAATGGAACTCAAATGGCTGAATCCTGAAACCTCGAAATATGTAGAGTGTGATTATTTTGACTTAAAGTGGGGCTACATGGAAGATGGGCATTATTATTTTAGTGTGAATAGTACTGATGTTATTGGTGATGGAGATGATCGTACTGCTTCATTTTCTTTTGATTTAGTATGTGAAGATATATTTTCAGAACCGGTGAATATAAAGACCGAATGGATAACTTCTTTACCAACCTATAAGCTATATTATCCGTTGGATAAAATTTATGTGAATGATGTAAAAGCAGAAGTTACTGATATCGATAGAGGAACTATTACTGTTCCTTCTGTTCAAACTATTTATATTCCTTCCATTCAGATAAAAGTAGATACAGTTAAAAATTAGTTACTACTTCGAAATATTATATTTCTTTTTTCTTGAAATACTCATATCCGATGCGGCAGTACAAGCATTTCTTCAGGTCACAGTAATTCTTTTTGAGCTGGATAAGTGCCTGACTGTCGCCTGCATGTGATGCTTCTAGTCCACATTCTTTCCACATACGGATGATGTAATTGTTTTCTGGCTTCAGTTCCTCTAGCAGTTGGGTCGCACGCAGGCATAAGGCGTCGTTCGACTTGTGCTTGCCGTAGGCATAAAGAAATGGTATTACCGTATTGATGATAAGTAAATCGGTTGAGCTTTGGCTGATGGTTTTGGGATGAGAAGGAGAAGGTATACCAAAAGTGTAGTGTGTCAGCCAGTATTCCGATGTTCCACCTTTCAGGAGATTCCGTAATTCGTTCACCGATTCTGCTTCCATCAGTTGTGAGAATAAGCCCTGTGAACGATGGTACAGGCAGGCAAGCTGTGCGATGCGGATATGTGGAAAATTACCTGGACGCAGGCGGAGAAAACGCCAGCGGCAATCAGAAGAAGGTTGTAGTCCGAACTTCTGTTTCAGGTAATTGTATTCTTTTATCATGTTTTCCGTATATGCATCAACAGGCAACTCTTGCAGAAGTCCTGCTTGTCCGAAGAAAAAGGCCTCTATCTGAAACAGATTGTCACGATGTTTGTTGACAGCAGCAAGCGGTACACTCTTCGCCCATAGCTCGAAAGTATCACTGTTTACACCAAATCCGAAATTACGTGCCAGCGTAATGAAAAACGCGTACTCCCAGTCTTGGTTGTATTCATGCAAGTGCTTCTCTATTTGCTGCGTTTTATTTTCGAAACGCTCTACCTGAAGCGTAGACAGCCAGCTGTGTAGCAGGAAAGACGGCAGTTGGGGAATGATTCGGAAACAGGCCGGATAGCGGTCGGCGCGGATTAATTCTTCATAATTTTCCAATAGATAAGGTGGGTAGTGTAACTCCATCTGCGGAATAGTCTCTCCGTTGCTTCGTGTGGGAACAGCATCTATATCCGAAGCCACATGCAGAATAACCGAATCGTATGTCGGGTCGAGATGATGATTATGGCGGAACCAGTCGGAAGCCTGCTGGTGTATTTCGATGTTTCCTACCCATGTTACATCGTTTATCTTGATTTTTGCATTGAAAAAATCCGGACCGGCATGCATGTTTGCCAGACCGGGATCGATAATTTCAATCGGTTGTCCGTCGGTTGTCTGCAAAGGTTTCAGTGTGAAAAGCTTGTGTTTCCACACGTAGTGCAAGAGTTCTTCCATGTTAATGAGGTGTAAATGTTCGCTAAATGTAATGATTAATAACGAAAAACGTTATCTTTGTGCCTAAAATAATTTGAGATTTATGAAGATAGCATTAATAGGATATGGTAAAATGGGTAAGGAAATCGAAAAGATTGCAGTTGCCCGCGGACATGAAATTGTAAGTATTATTGATGTAGACAATCGTCAGGACTTTGCATCGGAAGCGTTCCGTTCAGCAGACGTTGCGATTGAGTTTACGGCTCCTTCTGTAGCTTATGGCAACTGTCTGGAAGCTTTCAAAAACGGAGTTAAGGTAGTTTCCGGCAGTACAGGTTGGATGGGCGAGCATGGAGAAGAAATGCGTCGTCTGTGTGCAGAAGAGGGAAAAACTCTTTTCTGGTCGTCCAATTTTAGTTTGGGGGTAGCAATTTTCTCTGCTGTCAATAAATATTTGGCAAAGATTATGAACAACTTTCCCAATTATGACGTGTCAATGGTAGAAACACACCATATCCATAAGTTGGATGCTCCAAGTGGAACAGCAATTACACTTGCTGAAGGTATCTTGGAGAACCTGGACAGAAAGAACAAATGGGTTATGGGTACACTTACAGCTCCGGATGGAACTGTAACCGGTACTACAGCGTGCGCATCGGATGAAATGCCTGTAAGTGCAATCCGTGAAGGAGAAGTGCCCGGAATTCATACTATCCGTTATGAATCGGAAGCTGATTCTATCATTATTACGCACGATGCAAAGAACCGCAAAGGATTTGCATTGGGTGCAGTACTGGCAGCCGAGTACACAGCAACTCACGAAGGATTTTTAGGAATGAACGATTTATTTCAGTTTTAAGATATGATACAGGCATCACGTAAGCAGTGGATAAAGTTTAGTATAGTATTAGTTCTGTACCTGATTTTCCTGATCTGGTTGCAGAGCTGGCTGGGACTGGTTGTTGTTCCTTTTATCTTTGATGCTTATATCTCAAAGAAAATTCCATGGACATGGTGGAAAAAGTCGAAAAATAAAACGGTTCTGGCAGTAATGAGCTGGGTAGATGCAATTGTATTTGCGCTGGTTGCAGTGTATTTTGTCAATCTGTATTTCTTCCAGAATTACGTTATACCATCTTCTTCACTCGAAAAGTCGTTGCTGGTAGGCGATTATCTGTTTGTCAGCAAGATGAGTTATGGAGCACGTATTCCACAGACTCCGCTTCATATGCCTCTTACTCAGCATACACTTCCGGTATTCAACTGTAAGTCGTATCTCGACTGGGTACATTGGGATTACAAGCGTGTTGGAGGTTTGGGTAAGGTAGAACTGAATGACATTGTGGTTTTCAACTTTCCGGCCGGTGACAGTGTAGCTACAGCCGTTCCTGCTGAAGATTTGTATCGGTTGAGTTATCAGGCAGGACAGCAGCTTTCGCAGCCGGTAGATATGTCGCGCCTTACTTTGGAACAGCAGCGTCAGGTGTACGATTTCTATTATCAGGCAGGACGCAAATATATTGATGAAAATCCGCAGATGTACGGTAAGATTATTACCCGTCCGGTCGACCGTCGTGAAAACTATGTAAAGCGTTGTGTCGGACTTCCCGGTCAGACATTAGAGATAAAGAACCGTATTATTTATCTGGACGGAAAAGCGAATAAGGAACCGGATAATGTACAGTATCGTTATTTTGTCAAGACTAAGGGAATGCTTCCTGATGATTTGTGTCATGAACTGGGTATTAGTCAGGAGGATCTGATGATGTATTACACCGAAGAATCGGTTTATAACATGCCGTTGACAGAGAAGGCTAAAGCAGCTTTGCTGGCTCGGAAGGATCTGGTAGTGTCTATAGAAAATACTCCAGATGATGATGCCGGCGGATTGTATCCTGTAAATAAACTGACTGGCTGGACTGTAGACAATTATGGTCCGGTATGGATTCCGAAAAAAGGTGCTACAATCGATTTGACACTGGACAACCTGCCGATTTATGAACGTCCTATCAAGAATTATGAAGGAAATTCTCTGGAGGTGAAGGACGGAAAAATCTATATAAACGGACAGGAAACGACGAAGTATACCTTTAAGATGGATTATTACTGGATGATGGGTGATAACCGTCATAACTCTGCCGATTCACGCTTCTGGGGCTTTGTGCCTGAAGATCATATCGTTGGTAAGCCTATCTTTATCTGGTTGTCACTCGATCAGGATAGAGGTTGGTTCGACGGAAAAGTCCGTTGGAATCGCTTGTTTAAGTTTGTCGATTCGATAAAATGATACTGCATCATATTGAGTAATGACTGGAAAATAGGACTGAAGCTATCGGCATTTGTCATTATTGCTGTATGGCTGGTTAGGACTTTTCTTGTTACATCATGTTTTATTCCTTCGTCGGGAATGGAAAATACACTTTATCAGGGCGAAGGGGTGCTGGTGAATAAGTGGAGTTATGGTCTGCGTATGCCTTTTCCTTCATTCTTAGGTTATCACCGTATCGGAAACTGTGATGTAGGGAAAGGGGATATTGTAATTTTCAATGATCCGGGGGCTACTCAGCGAAATAAACGGCTTGAGTGGCGCAGTGTCTTTATAAGCCGTTGTATTGCTACTCCCGGAGATACACTGATGTTGAATCGAGAGTTGATAAATACCGGAGATGAGATTTTAAGTCCGGACAGTAAGGCTTTGTATGTATATCCTGCATCGAAAGAAGACCTGATGAAGATTATATTGGATGCAGTAGGGCTGAAAGAAAATTCACTGGTAGGATATACCGAAGATGGAGGGTATATCCGTAGCTTTAGTCATTATGAATTTTATTTGGTTTCACAAAAAGCAGGACAGCGAATCGATTTTGTTCCGCTAAACAACAGACTTTCGCAAGAGATACATCCTTATGTTGTTCCTCGCAAAGGGGAAGCTGTAAAAGTATATCCGTGGAATGTAGTATTGTTATGTAATACAATTGTTTCGCATGAGCAGAAGCAGGCTGAAGTGCGGGGCGATACGTTGTGGGTAGAAGGAAAACCTGCCACTTCGTTTACATTCAGTAAAGACTATTATTGGATGGCTTCGAATGATCCTGTAAACTTGTACGATTCACGGCTGTTTGGTTTTGTCCCGGAAGATCATATTATTGGTAAAGCATGGTTTATCTGGTTTCCTTCCTGTAAAGAACGTTTTTTTCAACGTGTGCAATAAGAATGAAGAAAGAAGTTATACTTAGTTCGGCGTATCTTGCGCCAGTAGAATATTATACGAAGTTGTTTGCGTATGATACTATACATATAGAGCAGTTTGACCACTATATGAAGCAAACTTATCGTAATCGTTGCACGATAGCTTCGGCAGATGGAAGTTTGTCGTTGACTATCCCGACAGAAAAAAGTGATGATTTAAAATGCCTGATGAAGGATGTGCGTATTTCTGATCATGGCAACTGGCGGCATGTGCATTGGAACGCTTTTGTTGCAGCTTATAAGCAAAGTCCTTTTTTCGATTACTATGCTGATGAGTTTCATCGGTTTTATGAACATAGATATGAATTCTTGTTCGATTTTAATATGGAATTGTGTAACTGGATATGTGAACAGATCGATTTACATCCTTCCTTTGTAATAACAAAGGATTATGTTGCCAATGTAGAGGATATGGATGATTTTCGTGAATTGATACATCCTAAAAAAGCATATGTGCAGTGTGATTCGGATTTTCTGCCTAAACCTTATTATCAGGTATTTGACCAGAAAAACAATTTTTTGCCTAATCTCAGTATTATAGATTTGTTATTTAATATGGGACCTGAAAGTTTATTGGTTCTACGTGATAGTATTGTAAAACATGAATAATAGATAGCTTATGAACAACCTACCTACAGTAACTAAAAATCTATTGATTATTAATGTGTTGTGCTTTTTTGGCACAATAGTGGCACGACGCTACGGCATAGATGTGGAAAACTTGTTGGGATTACATTTTTTCCTGGCCTCTGATTTTAATCCTGCGCAGCTTATTACCTATATGTTTATGCATGCCAACTTCCAGCATATATTTTTTAACATGTTTGCCGTGTGGATGTTTGGCCGGGTGCTTGAACAAGTTTGGGGTCCTAAGCGTTTTTTATTTTACTACATCTTATGTGGAATAGGAGCCGGACTAATACAGGAGGCTGTACAGTATACAGAGTATTTGGTTAGTTGGTCGCACTACGATGGAGTAGATACAGGTATGGGAGTTATACCTATGGCTGAGTTCTTGAATCGTCTGAATACGGTTGGAGCTTCAGGTGCTGTATATGCTATTTTGTTAGCTTTCGGTATGCTGTTCCCTAACAGTCAGATGTTTATCTTCCCTTTGCCGATGCCGATTAAAGCGAAATATTTTGTAATCGGATATGCTGTGTTGGAGCTTGTTCTTGGTATTGCAGGAGGTGACGGAGTAGCTCATTTCGCACATTTGGGAGGAATGCTTTTTGGTTTTATTTTGATTATATATTGGAGAAAGAAGAATGGCGGCGGACAACAGTTTTATTACTAACCTAAAAGAAAATTTCAGGAGAGGGGATATTGTAACCCGGCTGCTATATATAAATATAGGAGTTTTCCTGGTTGTCACACTGGTAAACATTGTACTGACTTTGTTTAATCAGCCTGCTGGTTTTTGGACGAACTATTTGGAATTTCCCGCTTGGTGGGAGCGTTTTATCCGACAGCCTTGGTCGTTGTTTACCTATATGTTTATGCATGCTGGCATACTGCATATATTGTTCAATATGTTATGGCTGTACTGGTTCGGGCGTTTGTTCTTGCAATTTTTTTCGGCAAAACATTTGCGTGGCTTATATGTATTAGGCGGAATTGTGGGAGGATTGATGTATATGCTTGCATATAATTTGTTTCCCTATTTTGCTGGTGCGGTATATTCTTCTTATTTGTTAGGAGCTTCGGCTTCAGTGCTTGCTATTGTAATTGCAGTTGGTGTACGTGAGCCAAACTATCCTATTCAGTTGATGTTTGTCGGTACTGTAAAGCTAAAGCAGGTAGCTATATTCATGTTGTTGCTGGATTTGTTGTTTATGACTTCAGGAAATGCAGGTGGACATATTGCTCATCTGGGAGGGGCTTTAGCCGGTTGGTGGTTTGCCGCAGGGTTACAGAAGGGTCATGATGCAACAAAATGGATAAATAATATACTCGACTTTTTATCTGGAAGCTGGAAGCCTGTTTCCAGAAAGCCTAAAATGAAAGTGCATTACAGTGACAAGCAGAAAGACTATGATTTTAATGCCAGAAAAAAAGAACGTACAGAGGAAATAGATAGAATATTAGATAAGTTGCGTAAGTCTGGCTACGGTAGTTTGACTGATGCTGAAAAAAAGAGCTTGTTTGATGCAAGTAAAAAGTAAATAAAGCTCGTTGGGGTTCTGCCAATGGAAGAAAAATATATCCGAATGCAATATTGATAATATAAAATAATGTAGATATGAGGAAAATTGGATGTTTGGTTCGGTGGATATTGTTTACCTTAAATATATTAGTTGCCATTGGCTTTTTAATAAGTGCTTACAGTCCGTATATATCTCCGGTCAGTCATCCGTTGTGGGCGTGTGCAGGGCTGTTTTTCCCTTTTCTGCTTCTTGCTAATCTCCTATTTATATTTGTGTGGGTTTGTATCAAATGGCAGTATGCTTTTTTCCCGTTGCTGGTTCTTGTTGCCGGCTGGAGCAGTATTTGGAACTATTGTCCGCTGGGATCAGAAGAGAAACCGGAAGGAGGAGAGGTAATTAAGTTGCTTACTTATAACACGCAGGATATTGCGTTAACGAAAGAGTATGATAAACAGGAAGGTAATCCTATTCTCAATTACTTGCGGGACAGTGATGCTGATATTATTTGCTTGCAAGAGTTTAATCCTAGTGCAAAGGTAAAACAAAAGGAAATAGATCGTGCTTTGGCATGTTATCCTTACCATGTACGTGTAAAGGGAGAGGGGCCGGGCAGACTTGCTTGTTATTCACGCTATCCAATTCTTTCGGCAGAAACAATAGATTATAAGACTGAATCCAATGCCAGTATTCTTTATCGGTTGAAATTTGGAAATGATACTCTTGTGTTAATCAATAATCATTTGGAGTCGAATAAGCTTGATGCACATGATAAGACTGTATATAATGATATATTGAAATCTCCAAGGGAAAAGAATATAAAAAATGGGGGAAAGCATTTGTTTCATAAAATAGCAAAGGTTGTGGCTGTACGTGCCCCTCAGGCGGACTCTGTTGCACAGGCTATTGCTGTAAATCGTACTCGCTATATGCTTGTTTGCGGTGATTTTAATGATTCTCCTATCTCGTATGCTCATCGAGTAGTCGGACAGGGCTTGAATGATGTTTATAAAAAGGCGGGTAGAGGACCTGGTTTTACTTATTATGAGAATCGTTTTTATTTCCGCATAGACCATATTTTTGCCAGCGATGCTTTTCGTATACTGGAGTGTAAAATTGATCGTTCCATAAACGCTTCTGATCATTATCCGGTTTGGTGCTTGCTTGAAAAAACGAAATAAATTTTTATTGATGCTTGCCAGACCAAATTTTGGCGAAATACTTTTTATAGATTGATCTTTGTTTTATAATAATTCGCAACAAAAAGAGGCTGTCTCAAAATACTTTGAGATGGCCTTTTTTGTGTCTTTAAAAAAATCGGACAAGTCCTAACTTCGCTCAGCCAGAACTTGCCCGTTTCCCTAATTTTTTGTATCTTAGGGAATCAAGTTTAGATATCCCAAAGATAATGTTTAAAAGTTACACATCCAACGATAATCTGCTTTTA
>ERZ834859.48-NODE-48-length-137891-cov-8.375911_pt1 | contig 137891 bp, 120 predicted proteins | sample MGYA00519947_ERZ834859 | MGnify/ENA primary metagenome ERZ834859 (study PRJEB31850, sample SAMEA3708763) | human gut metagenome | biome: human gut; feature: human-associated habitat; material: faeces | place: China | collected 2014 ...
ACTCTGAGGTATTTTCAATTTTCAACATCCACATTTTTTATTATACAGGAAGCTCCTTATACACGGTGGCTATACCCACCTGTTTTTCACACCAGTCTGCTAAAAGCTTCATGCTTCCAAAACAGACCGCCAAAATGAAAATCATAACTATATCCATTGTTTTCATCCCTTTCTTTCCTTTTCTGGCAGAACCAATCATAGCACAAAAAATTTTAAATCAGTGTTATAATGACAGACTATAAAATTAAAATGGTATTAAAAAATACTTGACAGATTATATCCGATATATTATACTTTTAAAATGAACATCGTTCAAACTGGTGATACCGTATATTTACATTATATAAGGAGGCTTTCTCATGAAAAAATTATGGAATACTGCTTTTATTTATTTCTGGCTCGCTATGGCAGGCGGCGTATTCTACCGGGAATTTACAAAATTTAACAATTATTCCGGAAAAACCGTGCTTGGACTTCTCCATGTACATCTTCTTGTTCTCGGAACTCTTCTGTTTTTAATTATCGCACTATTCTGCCGGACTCTTCCCCTTCTGGAAGCCAAAGGCTTCCGGAAATTTTTAATTCTTTATAATATTGCGCTTCCATTTATGGCAGTTACCATGCTGGTGCGCGGTATCCTGGAAGTAAAAGGCACTGTTTTATCCTCCGCACAGAATGGTATGATTTCCGGTTTTGCGGGAATTTCCCACATTCTTATACTAATTTCTCTTGTCATGCTCCTTCTTTCCCTGAAAAAAGAGCTTCTGAAAAATGAATAAAACATACAAACAGCCGCAGACGAAATTTCTTCCGCCTGCGGCTGTCTCTTACTGCTGATGTATCATTCTCTCTATCATATCTACTGTTTCTTTGATTCCATAACTTGCGCTGTTGATACAAAGATCATAATTCTCTGTATTTCCCCATTTCTCACCGGAATAGAACTGATAATACTTTCTGTGCTGCCGGTCCATCTTCTTTAAGAAGTGGGACGCCTGCTTAAAGTTCATATTCCTTGCCTCCATAACGTGCTGGGTCCTGATGGCAAAAGGTGCATCTATAAAAATACTGATATGAGGAATGTGATTGTTTTTCAAAATCGCATCTGCACATCGTCCCATAATAATGCAGTCCTCGCTGCGCGCCATAGAGCAAATTAGATCGCTCATATTAAAAAATACGGCGTCCTGAGTCGGCAATCCGTGATAACGGTTAAAATCACGAATCCATTCCTTTAAATGAAATCCACTTTTCTTTTTATACTTATCAAAATTTGTAAAGCTCGCTTTATCATTGACTGAATCTTTATCTGCTTCCAGACGCTTCATAACCTGATTAAAAATTTCCGCATCATAATAATTGATACGAAGCGCATCTGCCAGAGCAAATCCTATATCGTTTCCCGCACTTCCCTGCGTTCTTCCAATACAGATCACAAGATGGTCATCCTCCGAAAATTTCTGACGAAGATTTGATGTATTCAACTGTGCCCTTGCAAGATCCAGAATATCTACCGAACCGAATGTATCCGGCAAAGCCGCCACTTCCTGAAGAATGCCGTCGTATTTTATCATAAGACGCTTTCTCACTTCTTTCTCCTGTATCGTGCGGGCCATATTGCTGATAAGCGCCATCTCACTTCGAAGAAGATGTCCATCCGGCTTTGTATACATGAGCATTGCAAGACTACGAATACAGTTTTCTCTGTCTCCCGTGAAGGTCCGCCCCAGAGCAGAGCCTACACAGGCATACACTTCTCCGTCCAGTTCGTAAAGTCTCTCTGCAATTTCCCTGCATTTTTCTTTATTTGCCTGTAACTTTTCCTGCATATTTCATCCTCCTCCCTACAAAAAGAATACCAGCATATCCAGTATAAATACCGGTATCAGAAATGCAAGCGACCATAACATATAGCCAAAGAAGGAGGGCATATTGACACCGTTTTCATCAGAAATGGCTTTTACCATAAAGTTCGGCGCATTTCCGATATATGTATTCGCTCCCATGAATACGGCTCCACAGGAAATGGCAGTCAGGGTTTTTACGGAAATCATTCCAAGCGTAGTTGTGATTCCACTTGTAAATCCAAGTGTTCCTGCTGTTGTGAGGAATACAAGATATGTAGGCGTATTATCAAGAAAGCTGGAAAGCGCTCCCGTCGCCCAGAACATCTGCGCAGGCGCCGTAATGCCAAGCTCCGGTCCCATTGTTTTTAAAAGCATAAGGGCAGGCTGCATGGTAATAAAAATCCCGATAAAAAGTACTGCAACCTCTTTGATCGCGCCCCAGGTAAAATGGTTTCTTCTTCTGATCTCCGGATTTGTTGTCTTAAAGGACAGCCAGGTAGCAGCAAGAATGATCACGATTTCAATAACAGAGGGGAAGCCTAATGTTACCTCTCCGAAAATATGGATTCCGCGGACATTTCCGGAAGCGTCCTGAAATGCGCTCATTCCCGGAAGCACACCGCTTAAAATCACGGCTCCTACAATCATAAGAAGGAAAATGATGTTGTGAAGTCCGTCAATGCGGAACTCTGTTCCCGGTTTTCGAATATCCGGTTTTGCTCCTGCTGCAATGTCTTTTTTATATGCTCTCTTGTCAAGATGATAAAAAACAAACAGAAGAATTACCATATTAAATATAAGCATAGGAAACAGATGAAGACTCCAGAAAAACGGAACCCCTCTCATAAATCCCATTAAAAGCGGCGGATCGCCTATAGGCGTTAAACATCCTCCCATATTGGAAACCAGGAAAATAAAAAATACCATGATGTGGCTTTTTCTTTTTCTCCAGGAATTCATTTTAATAATGGGACGCACCATAAGCATACTTGCTCCTGTCGTTCCGATGCAACTTGAAAGAAGCGTTCCAAGGGCAAGAAGACCTACGTTTACTCTTGGAGAGCCTGCAAAATCCCCCTCCATCGTAATATTTCCGGATACACAGAATAATCCGAACAAAAGCACAATAAAAGTAAGATAATCATTAAACAGACATTCCAGCACAGTCTCTGCTGTCATGCCTGCTCCGTATACTACTGCAAAAGGAATCACAAGAAGCAAAATCCAGAATCCCACAACAAGGGGCTGATGTGCCTCCCACCACTCACCTTTTACAAGAGGCATGACTGCGATACACAGGAGAAGCCCTGCAAACGGTATACACAGCCAGAGCGGCACACCTGTGGCTTCACTGCCGTTTTCTGCTGCATAAACAGAAACAGGACAGGACAGAAGAGCCACAAGTGTGCCGCTTAAAAACGTCCATAATTTTTTCACACTTCCACCTCCGATGTCATTTTTTCACGTTGCTATTATAGCACATTGAAGATGAAAATCAATTAAAATTCCATGCAAAATGACTATTATGGTGAATTTTCTTTTGATTATTTTCTTCCTTTTTACAATCCTTGTCAGAATGCTTTGGATTCATAAATTTCACAAAAAAACGAACCGGTTTTTCCTGCTGACAGTCTGCGTCTGCATACGCACATTTTACAGAAACACTCTCCATCTGAGAAAACTGTTCCAGATTAAACCTTGCAGCCGCACAGGAAGGGTCCAGCGCATAGGCAGCCCGGAAATGTTTCATGGCAAGGGAATGTTCTCCTTTCTTTTCCAGAAGAATTCCCATAAGGTTATGTGGTACTGCAGAATGTGGTTCCTCCTCCATCGCTTTTCTAAGCATCTGCTCACATTTTACAAATTCTCTATTTCCAATCTGCTCTCTGCAGTCCTCGATCATTTTCTCATCCATTGTCATACTCATCATAATAAAGCACCTCCTTGATTTGTCTTTATTATAGCTGAAGTCCTGTGAGATTGGTGTGAGGATTGCTTTTTTTCTGTGAGAATCCTGTGAGAATTTTTATTTCACTTCCTGTTCCTTCATTCGGTATCCAACTCCGATTTCAGTAAGAATATACTTTGGTTTTCCCGGATTGTCCTCTATTTTTCTTCTTGTGGACGCCATGACGGTACGGAGAACCTGTGTATCCTGTCCGTACCCTTCTCCCCACACATTCTTTAAAATATACCCATAAGTAAGTACCTTTCCCTGATTCTTCATAAATAAAAGAAGAAGATTATATTCCAGCGGAGACAGATAGATTTCCTCTCCGTTTTTTAATACCATATGCTTTTCCGTATCAAGAAAAAGTCCTCCGTTTACGTATGTCGTTTCCTCCTTTTGCGGCTCCTGCTGCCACTTCATTCTGTTATAATGACGGAGTGCCACACGGATTCTTGCCATAAGCTCTGTTGTGGAAAAGGGCTTTGTGAGATAATCGTCCGCTCCCTCGTCAAGCGCATCTGCCTTTTCTCTGTCCTGATCCCTTGCAGATACAATGATCACCGGCATCTCCCAGTCTTTTCGGATTTCCCGTAAAACCTCCATTCCATCTATATCCGGAAGTCCCAGGTCAAGGAGCACCAGGTCTGTCTCCTCTTTTTTGATATGACAAAGCCCTTCTCTTCCTTTCGTCACACCTTTCACAGAAAATCCTTCATTTTCCAGCGTGTACATAATAAAATTGGAAATCTGTACATCATCCTCAATTACAAGTATCTTTTCCTTCATAAGCTCTCCTCTCCTGCTGGAAGCCAGAATGTAAACTCTGCTCCCCTTCTGTCCGTTCTGTTTCGTCCAGAAATTCCGCCTCCGTGAGCCTCCACAATGGTTTTACAGATGGTAAGCCCAAGTCCGATGCCTCTCTTTACATCTGCTGCCCTCTCCTTTGATGTATAAAACATCTGGAAGACATTGGGAACATCCGTATCTGCAAGGCCTTCTCCCTCATCACGGACGGTAACCGTTGCTCTGTCATTTTCATATCCGATAATCAGCTCTATCTTTTCTTCTTTTTTCGTATGCTTTACTGCATTTGTCAGAAGATTGGTGATCACCTGCTGAATTAGCTTTCCGTCCATTGGTACAAGATAAAACTCTTCCGGCAGCGTAATCTGGATTTCTCTGTCCGGAGATGCCTTTTCAATGCGCTCCACGGCACAGGCAGCTACCTCCTCCAGAGCTTCCATTTCTTTATTTACATGAATTTTCCCATCCTGAAGTCTTGTAAGGCTTAAAATATTTTCCACAAGCTCCTTCAGCCAGTCTGCATCGTGATAGATGCCCTGTATCATATCGTACCGCCTGTCCGTCTCTTCCGTCATAGAAAGAAGCATCTCCGAGGTTCCCATAATCCCGGAAAGCGGTGTTCTGATGTCATGGGAAATGGAACGAAGAAGATTTGCACGGTATCGCTCCTGCTCCATTTTCTCCCTGTCACGCATTCTCTCCGTGATAATCTGAATCCGCTCCATCGCAAGAGCGATATTTTCAAGCACAGAATAAAGAAGCTTTTCCTTTTTATGGATCTGATGCCACTCCGTCTCTGCCGGAAGCTCCATTACCGCAAGAAGCCTTCCATGTCCTCTCACCGCATAATACCAGGCATTTTTATCTTTCCAGCACTCTTCCTCCGGATTTCGAAAACCTTCCCGTATTTTTTCCCCGTTTTCTTCTTTTCTTTTTTTGATCCCATCCCCGCACTTCCAGATGGAAAACGGCTCTGTCTCCCCTGTAAAACAGATACAGCCCGCCTCTGTCTGAAACAACGCGCCCACACTTTCCGATGCAAGAATCATAATGTTTTCCATATCTGCTGCATCGGAGAGCCGGCTGGACAGATCATACAGAATCCGACTGACAGAAGCATTTTCCTCCGCCTTTTCCTTCAGTAGCTTCCCTTTTGTTGTAAGAGCGCTGGTCATAACAGCCGTAATGACCATAATGACAAACGTAACAAAATAAGACGGATCATTCACTGCAAGGGTGTGATAGGGCGCTGTAAAAAAATAATTATAGCAGAGCACTGCCGCAATGGAAGAAATAAGTCCCCACAAATACCCTGAGGTAAACCTTGCAGTTAAGAGAACTGCAAAAATATAAATAACCACATTGTTTGTCTCAGGAAACAGAAGTTCCCGGAATCCTGTGCCCACCAGAGTCGCCCCTGCAAGAATCCCCGCTGTTTTCAGCAGATTCTTTCCCTTAAATCTTTCCACTTTTCTCCCTCCCTGTATTTCTTGTCTGTATCATACTCTGGTCTTTACAGATTTACAATAGAAATTTGATAAATCTCCCTCTTTGCGCTATAATGGCAGAAAAACCATTCCACGAAAGGATATTGACAAATGAACGATAAAACTCAGGAAAAATGGCTGGAGACGGCAGACGCCCAGACCTTTGTAAACAATACTGCCAAATTCAACGACCTTATGATGATGTATCGCTGTACAGTCCGTGAAGTGCGTACAAAGCTTGAGGTTTTAAATGATGAATTTTCTGTGGAATACAAACGAAATCCCATCTCTTTTATTAAGACAAGAATCAAAAAACCGGAGAGTATTTTAAGAAAATTAAACAAGCTGGGATATGATTTTACTGCTGAAAATATCCAGGAGCATTTAAATGACGTGGCAGGTATCCGTGTTGTATGTGCCTTTATTGATGATATTTATACTATTGCGGAGCTTCTTTCCAGTCAGGACGATATTACGGTCATTCAGATAAAAGACTATATTAAAAATCCAAAACCCAACGGCTACAGAAGCTATCATATGATCGTGGAAATCCCCGTATTTTTCTCAAAGGGAAAAACTCCTATGCGGGCGGAAATCCAGATTCGTACAAACGGTATGGATTTCTGGGCAACTCTTGAACACCAGCTTCGGTATAAAAAGGGAATTGAGGAAATGGATGGCTATGAGCAGATCAGTGATGAGCTTGCAAAAACAGCCCATGAGTTAAACAATATGGATCTGGAAATGCAGAATATAAAAAATAAAATCGGACGTTTCCATGATATTTAAAAAGAAAAAAGGACAGGCTATAAACGAACCTGTCCTTTTTTGCTGTTCTCCATCCGAAATGCTCTTGGCGTCATATGATACTGCTCTTTAAATACCCTGTGAAAATAACTGCTGTTCTCATAGCCCACTGCCGCAATAATATCTGTGATGGCAAGGTCTGTATCGCACATGAGAGCCGCCGCTTTTTTAAGCCGCTTCCTCTGAAGAAGCTCCTTGAAATTATATCCTGTGCTTTTTTTAATCATTCTGCTTAAAACGTGCATGGGAAGATGAAGCGTTTCACAAAGCTCCGTAAGTGTGGCGTCCTTATATTTCTGCTCGATATAATCAAGGGTCGTCATTGCCACCATATTTTCATACTGATCAGGAAGGCGCATTTCTACATACTGGACGGAGTCCAGAAGATACAGAAAAATCAGCCCCATTGTCGTCTGATTAATTCTGTTATCTTCCCCTTTGCCTGTCACAAGAGAATAGATGATGTTTTCCAGGAGGTTCTGTATCTGTAGAACCTCGGATACCTTAAAATAAAGATATTCTCCTCTCTCCTCGTCCTGCCTTAATATATTAACGAGAAAATCTGCAAGAACATTATTCTGCCCTGCCATCTCATAGGCAATATCAAAAAACTCCGGAAGAATCATAAAATTAATGGCAATGTCGTTTTCCCCGGCTCTCTGGATTTCATGACGGGTAAACTGGTTGAGAAAAAGAAGCTCTCCTTTTTTCACAACGACCCTCCTGCCGTCAATGATGTTTACAAGCTCACCTTCGCATACATAAAGCACTTCTATATAATTATGCCTGTGCACAGGAAAATCAATAAAGCGGGTGTGGGTTCTCACCGCAATCAGCTTCCCCTCCTTCAGCATTTTTTTACTGTCCACTGTAAAATCCTGACCTGATGTGTAAAGCTCCCGTTTCACATGGTGCTCCCCACTTAAAATTGCCCGCTCCTCATCTGTAATTTCCTTTAATTTTTCCAGCAATTCCCTCTGCATAAGCGTTAATCCAGATGAAATACCTTCTGAAGATCGATGCTTACCGGGCTGTTGTCTGGATTTGTCTCCATAATATCTGCCATAAAGTCCCACCATTTCCGGTTGATGGCAGTGTCCGCTCCTTTTGCCCACAGCTCCTCGTCCTCAATTTCAATATATCCGAAAAGAGTCAGTGTATCCCTGTCAAGAAAGATGGTGTAATTCTTTCCGCCGTGTTCATGGATCATGTCTTTCATTTCCGGCCAGAGCTGATTGTGGCGTTTTTCGTACTCCTCTTCCATTCCCGGAAAAAGCTTCATTTTAAATCCCTTGATCATGTTTGTTTCCTCCTTTTTGTTTTACGGAAATCCCTGTCTTACAGAAAGAGGACGGAGTCAAAGCTCCGTCCTTCACGGTTTCGTTGCTCTGTATTCTATTTTAGTACAGTTTTGCCATTTCTTCAATATTATCCGAGTTAAATTCCATTGGCTCGCCAAGAACGATTTCTGTGCCGCCGTCATCAGCCTCTGTGATTGTGTAATCACCAAGATCGCCTGCTGTAAATGTCTCGTCTACTGCACCTGTAATATCTTCGCTGATCAGAGCGCTTGTCGCATATGCGCTGAGTTTTCCAAGACCCTGCATATCCCACAGATAGAAGTACGGGCAGGAGTGCTCATCGTCTGCGCCTGTGTATTCGATCATCTCAGACGGAAGTCCGAGACCTGTTAATTTACAGGAAGAACCATTGTCCTGAAGGTATTTTGCAGCTGCTGCAATACCTACTGTAGTAGGAGCGCAGATTACTTTCAGATCCGGATATTTCTCAAGAAGAGCTGCTGTCTGGTCTGTGGATTTCTGAGGCTCGTCATCGCCGTAAGCCACTTCTACAAGCTCCAGCTTGCTGTATTTGTCGTCTTCTTCCATGATTTTCTTCATAGCGTCGATCCATGCGTTCTGGTTTGCAGCCTGGGAAGTAGCGGAAAGAATTGCCCACTGTCCTTCTCCACCTGTAATATCGAGAACTGCATCCATAAGAGCCTGTGCTACTGCAACAGTACCTGCCTGGTTGATAAATACCTGACGGCTGTCTTTATTTGGTGCGGAGTCAAAGGAGGCTACCTTGATTCCTGCGTCCATTGCCTCTTCCAGTTTTGCCTGAAGAGCGTTTACGTCGTTTGCCGCAATACAGATGGCGTCAAAGTCCTGGGAAATCAGGTTGTCAAGAACTTTAATCTGAGCGTCAGCTGTCGCTGTCTCCGGATATACGACTTCCACTGTGCCGCCTTCTGCCTCAACTGTCTCCTGGAAAGATTTTGCCGCTACCTCAAAGAAAGCGTTTCCTGCTGATTTTCCAACAAGTGCGATTTTCTGGTCATCTGCCACGCCTGCCATGACAGGAGATGCAGCTCCGAGAATCATAGTTCCACAAAGAAGTGCGCTGATAATTTTTTTGTTCATGTTTTTTCCTCCCTTAGATTTGGAATTTTGTATTTGCAACTGCCGCGTCTCCCGGCAGCCAGCAACCCTTTTTATTTGTCAATCAACTTTTTTGCTTTTTACTGCTGTTTTGATCTGTCCGATTATATTTGGAAGCGCAACTGCGCCGATAAGAAGCAGTCCCAGGATCAGAAGGATCACCTGTGCGTGTACGTTCTGCTGTCCAAGTCCCACACGGAGACATACGATAATGAATGCGGAGATAATGCCTCCTGCAAGGTTACCTTTTCCTCCTGTGGATGAGATTCCTCCGAATACAGCCATTGCAATGGCGTCCATCTCAAATCCGTTTCCTGTTGTTGTGTTCGCACCGTAGGAGGTTGCCACAATAAACAGGGCGCAGAGACCAGAAAACGCTCCCATCACTGTATAAATAATAAAGCGGATCTTCTGTACATGGATTCCGGAATAATATGCTGTCAGACGGTTTGTTCCGATCGCATACACCTTTCGTCCGAATGTGCTTTTTCCAAGTATTACGGCTGCGATAATCGCAAGGATCAGTACAAGGAATAAAATATAGGGAATATCCCCAAGCTTTCCTGCCATTGCCCGGAAACCGTCCGTGTTTGATGCGGAAATACTTCCTCCGCTTCCAAGTGCGATCTCCGCAATTCCCCTGAAAATAATCTGTGTCGCAAGGGTTACGATCATCGGGGGCAGTTCCTGGAACTTTGTAAGGATAAATCCGTTCACAGCTCCGCAGAGAGTTCCCACAACAAGAGCCGTCACGATAACTGCCGGGAACGGCGCTCCTGTGTTGCACACCATACAGCTCGTGGTTGCAGAGAGACATACAATGGCTCCTACGGAAATATCGATTTCTCCGAGAACGAGTATGTACGCCATAGGAAGCATGAGAAATATTTCTGCCAGATAAACCGGCATCTGTCTGAGGAGACTTTTTACATTATAAAATTCTGAGAAGCCGGCGCAGAAAATATTGACCAGGATAAACAGGATCACAAGGATTCCTTCCCAACTGAAAATCATCTGTTTTACCGGATTCTGCGGCACATTATTGATACTTCTTCCTGATTTTCCAGCCATGTTTACATCTCCCTTCTCTTTAATGCGTTTTTGTCTGCAATGCGCTGAAGCACTACGTTTACAACGACAACAACAAGAATCAGAACTCCCTTAATTGTATTCTGCCATAAAGCGTCAAATCCTACAAGCGGAAGAGCTTTTGCGATCGTTGCGAGAATAAGAGAACCTAAAAGCGCTCCCACAACGCTTCCTCTTCCTCCACTCATGCTCACGCCGCCGATCACGCAGGCTGCGATTACGTCCATCTCGCCGCCCTGCTGCATATCCGGCATGGCTGAGGCGTAGACAGATACCTGAAGCGCTCCGCCAAGACCTGCAAGAAAGCCCATGATCACATATACCATCATCTTAATATTTTTTACATTAATACCGGAAACCTCCGCTGCGGAAGCATTGCTTCCTACTGCGTAAATCTTTCTGCCGGTTCTCGTCCATTTCATAAAGAAATAGAAAAATACATAGCAGAGGATGATCACCCAAATCACACAGTTGATCCCCAGAAATTTCGTTGTCGCAAAATCCTTAAAGCTTCCAAGAGCCGCCGCTCCTGCCCACTCGCCGCCGTTTGATACAAGATAGCCCATTGCCCGGAATACATACATAAATCCCATTGTTGCTATGATAGGCGGTACGTTCGCCCTTGAGATCACAAGACCTACAAGAAGTCCACAGGCAGTTCCGATCGCAATGGAAATTAAAAATGCGAGGACAGGACTTGTGATCACTTCATATTTTAAAAGCATACCAACGGACATACCGGAAAGCGCCAGTGTAGACATAATGGAAATATCAATTCCGCCCACAAGCATAACGCAGAGCATACCGAGCGCCATAACCATCGTAACAGCATTGTTTTTCAGCATATCCATAATGGATTTCGGGGTGAGAAAAGATGGGCTGATGACCGTTACTACTGCAAAAAGCAGGATCAGGATTCCCACAAGAAGTATCTCACGGGAGCCTGTAATTTTCTTTAAAGCCGATTTCTTATCCATTATTTACTCCCCTTTCCAGTTCCTTTTTCCATAGCCAGCTCAAGGATACGCTCCTGTGTTGCCTCGTCTCTCTCCAGCTCTCCTGTCTTTCTGCCGTTGCACATGATCATGATCCTGTCTGCCATTCCCAGGATTTCCGGCATTTCAGAAGAAATCAGGATGATCGCATATCCTTTCTGCGCCAGTTCTCCCATGATCGCATAAATTTCTGCTTTTGCGCCTACGTCAACACCCTTTGTAGGTTCGTCCATAATAACGACCTTCATTTCCTGGCTGAGGGCTTTTGCAACTACTACCTTCTGCTGGTTTCCTCCTGATAAGGAGCTTGCAGGCTGAAAAATATCAACCGCCTTTGTATCTACCTCTTCCAGAAGCCGTTTTGCCAGATCCCTCTCTGTCTTTTCGTTATTTAAGCCGTACTTTGCATATTTTCCCATTGTGGGAAGGGTTACGTTTCTTCCAAGTCCCCAGCTCATGATCAAACCTTCCTTCTGTCTGTCCTCTGGAAGAAGAATGATTCCTTTTTCCATTGCATCTGAAGGTCTTCTTATATGTACTTCCTGTCCTTCCAGGTATACATGCCCTTCCTCGGGACGGGTGATGCCGCACACGGCTTCCATAACCTCTGTTCTTCCTGCTCCTACAAGACCGGTCAGACCGAGGATTTCTCCTGCACGCACAGAAAAAGAAATATTTTTAAAATATCCCGTTCTGGAAAGCCCTTCCACACGAAGCATTTCCTCTCCCGGCGTTACCTCGGGTTTCGGAAACAGATCTGTGATCTCACGGCCTACCATTGCCTTGATAAGATCTGCATTTGTGATGCCGTCCACATCGTAAGTCCCAATATACTGGGAATCACGGAATACCGTTACTCTTGAAGCAAGACGGTACATATCTTCAAAGCGGTGAGAAATAAAAATAATAGAAACTCCATCTTCTCTTAATTTATCCACAAGTGTGTAAAGTTTTTCTGATTCCGACCTTGTAAGCGCCGCTGTCGGCTCGTCAAGGATAATGATCCTTGCGTGGGTGGACATTGCCTTTGCAATCTCTACCATCTGCTGCTGCGCCACGCTTAAAGTTCCCATTTCCGCTGACGCGTCAAAATCTGCGTCCAGTTCTTTTAGAAGCTTATTTGCTTCCGCATTCATATTTTTCCACTGGATCATTCTGTTTTTTACAATTTCATGACCCATGAAAATATTTTCTGCAACCGTCAAATCCGGATAAGAGGTAGGATGCTGATATACTGCCGCAATTCCTGCTGCCTGTGCATCTTTTGGTCCTTTAAAGTCCACCTTCTGTCCATTCAGGAACATTTCTCCCTCTTCTGCTTTATGTACGCCCGTAATTACCTTGATAAAGGTAGATTTTCCTGCGCCGTTTTCTCCCATCAGAGCGTGTACCTCTCCGGGCTTTAACTGAAACTGTACGTGATCCAGCGCCTTCACACCGGGAAAAATTTTCGTAATTCCTTTTAATTCCAGAACATATTCAGACACGGCATTCTCTCTCCTCTCTCTTATTGTTCGTTTCTTTCACTGTCTTTATTTTATCATCTGGAAAATTTTTTTAAATCGGAAAATATTTCGAATCAGGGTAATATATTTTTCTGTTTTTTTATGATAGAATAATTTCATATTTATTTCGGAAAGGAGCGTTATACTTCCATGAAACTTCTGATCGTAGACGATGAAGAGCTTACAAGAACAGGCGTTATCTCTTCCATAAACTGGGAATCCCTTGGCATCACGGAAATTTTTCAGGCAGATGACGGCATAAACGGTCTTCAGATGGCGCAGACCTGCAGACCGGAAATTATCCTCTGTGATGTGCGTATGCCCAGAATGGACGGCATTACCATGCTGGAACGCCTGGAAACGATTCTCCCGGATTCCATTCCGATTTTTATGAGCGGCTATTCTGATAAGGAATATTTAAAAGCAGCCATTAAACTGCGCGCCGTAAATTATATTGAAAAGCCATTAAATCCAGAGGAAATTTCAGAGGCTTTAAAAGAGGCAGTTTCTCTTCACCACCAGAAGCTCCGCTCCCACAGGGCGGAAACTCTTCATTCCCTGGAAACGGCTTCCAGGCTTGCCCTTTCCCTTACCATGCCCTTTTCTTCCCACAAAGAAGAGATTTACGGACTTGCAGAAGAGCTTTCCTTAAAACTGTCCGCCTCCTCCTGTTTTACTTCTCTGATCCTTCAGATGTCTCCTTCTATGGAGCTTTCTTCGGAAGAATCCGGAACGTATTTTCAGGAATTTAAGGACTTTCTCTGTTCCTTCCATATGAAATGCCTTTTTGTTGCAAAACACAGCCGGTATCTGATTTATTTTATTGTAAGTCCTTCTGCCCTCTCTCCCGCTTTCCTGAAAAAAGCCGGAGATTTTCTGAAATCCCGCTTTGAACGCCACGGAAATTTTTTCCTGGCTGCAGGAGACTCTCTTTGCGGGATCAGCAGGGCTTATCAGTCTTACGCCTCCGCTGTCATACTTTTGCAGAGCAGCTACTTTTTCCCTGTAAATGCGCTCCTGACATCAGAGTCCGCAAGCCAGGCAGCCGCACACATGGAACAGGAAATCGCAGCCCTTCCGGGCGATGAAGCTTTCAAAAAGGCGCTTTCTCTTAAAAACAAAAAACAGGCGGAAGAATTTTTAAATCTTCTTTTCCACGCCTTTTTCCAGAGTCCGTCCTTTCTTCCAAACCAGGTAAAAGACCTTTATTATAAGCTCTTTGACGCTGTAGATACGGCAGGCCGGCAGAATCAGCTTCTCGATCCTTCCCCGGCGGACAGCATTATGGCGGGAATTGAAGCCTGTTTTTCCTACGAGGAGCTTCACGCCCTTCTCGTAAGCCGCACAGAAGATTTTTTCCAAAGACTTTTTGAGGCAGCCCCGGAAAATCCGACGATTTTTCTTATTAAAGAATACATATCCGACAATTATCAGAAAGAAACGCTCTCGGTAAAAGACATCGGCGATCATGTATTTCTTTCCGCTTCCTATGTATGCACCTTTTTTAAGAATGAGACGGGAAAAACCTTAAATCAGTATCTCACAGAATACAGAATAGAACAGGCAAAACAGCTTCTTCGCGACCCGCGATACAAAATTTCGGATATTTCTTCCAAAGTGGGCTACAGTGACGGCAATTATTTTGGAAAAAGCTTCAAAAAATACACAGGACTGTCCCCCTCGGAATACAGAGAAAGGGAGGGCGTATGAAAGGGATTTTTTCCAGTCCTCAAAAATGGTGGGCGGACACAGGACTGCAGACAAAATTTACAGCGGCGCTTATGACGCTGATTCTTGTTCCAGCCGTCTTTGTAGGCGTTTTCTTCTACAGCCGCTTATACGACATGGTTGTTGCTGACACCATTCGAAAGGAACAGGATATTTCAGCCAAAACCGCACCGCTCATTGAAAATACGGTAAATTCCGTGCTAAACGCAGCTCAGACAGTCTCCTCTTTAAGCTTTTATCGTACGCTTTTCGAGGAGGGAATCGACATGCCCTTCAGCACAGCCGCCGGATCTTCCCAGGCAGAAAAATTTCATGAAGATATAACCCGCATTCTGAAAAATTCCATTCTCACAGGATTTCAGATTTACGTAGATCTCCCAAATGAAGATTCCGAACTTTTTACAGGAGAATACACAAAAGATATTTTTGCGCCCCTCTCCCATGCAAAGGGCACTTACTGGTACGGTATTTTTCAGGGAACCGGCGCTTCCAGCCTTTTCTGCCCTCCCTTTTATCTGGGGGAGCAGGAACAGCATACTTACGGAAACGAGGCGTATATCCGCACCGACTACCTCCACTATCACAACAGCACCTTAAAGGTCTATATTGCCTGCTATTATTCCAGCGATAATTTTGAGCAGATTTTAAAAGACAGCCTTGCGCTTTCGGGAAGCGTTTCCTATATCGTAAACGAGCGCGACAATATGGTTGCCTCCTCGAACTCTTCTCTTTCCGGAATTTACTGGCTGGATTATAATACAATTAAAAGTTCCTTCATGTCCTCCAACAGCTTTATTGAAAAAAAGATTCTGGAAGACAGAGTGTATGCAGGCTTTTATAACATTGATAAAACAGGGTGGTTTCTTGTCACTATTTTACCCTCCGCCCCTCTTATTCAAAAGAGCAATGAGATTATTGTACAATTCGCCCTGATTTATGCAGGCTTTGTCCTCGTTGCTTCCATACTTGCCAACATTTTATCTCATTCCATCGCAAACAGGATCTCTTCTGTGATCCGTCAGATGAAAAAGGTAAAAGAAGGACCTCCCGTCCCTATGGAAAGCCCGGATCAGCACGATGAGGTCGGCGACCTGATCGACACCTACAACTACATGACACGAAAAATGGAACAGCTTATGGAAAATCAGGCGAAAGCCGCAGAGGATTTACGGATTGCGGAATTTCGTTCTCTCCAGGCACAGATAAACCCTCATTTTCTGTACAATACAATGGACATGATAAACTGGCTCGCCCAGCAGGGACGGACTTCGGAAATCAGTAATGCAGTCCAGAATCTTTCCCGGTTTTATAAGCTCACCCTGAGCCGCAAGGAAAGTCTCTCTACCATTGAAAGCGAGGAAGAACACATTTCCATATATATCCATATCCAGAATATGCGCTTCCACGACAGCATTTCCTTTATTTCCGATATTCCGGACGAGCTGATGGATTTCTCCATTCCAAAACTGACGCTCCAGCCTGTTGTGGAAAATTCCATTCTTCACGGAATTATGGAAAAGCCTTCAAAATCCGGAACCATCGTCCTGACCGGCTGGCGTGAAGGCGGCGATATTGTGCTTCTCATTTCTGACGACGGAGTAGGGATCCCTCCGGAAAAGCTTTCCCATATTTTATCAGGGAAGGGACGCAGCTCCTCCGGGGGCTCAAATATCGCAATTTATAATACACACCGCCGCCTTCAGATTTTATACGGCGAAAAATACGGTCTGTCTTATCAGAGCACAGAAGGCTCCGGTACAGAGGTCCAGATCCGCCTCCCTGCCAGACAGCCGCAAGATGAAAAAAACGATACGAAAGGAAACGATCATGAAAGAGATTTTACTTTATAATTTTGAAGAAAACGAAAGATACCGCCAGCTTCGGCGGTATCTGAACAAATCGCATATTGAAATTCATATTGTGCGCGCACCGGAATTTTCAAAGCCTCTCGGCGCTCTTTTGGGGATTCCCGGCTTCCCGGATAATCCCGCCTTTCTTTTCGGAGAAAATTTCACCGAAGAAATGATTGTCATGAAAGACTTTTCTCCACAGGAGCTTGACGATTTTCTCGCTTTTTTCCACAAAAACGGTCTTTCCCCTGTGGAATTAAAAGCAGTTCTCACTCCCGTTACCATGCACTGGAACTCCGTTCAGCTTTATAAAGAACTGAAAAAAGAGCAGAAAACTATGAACCGGAAAAAATAAACCCGCTTTTAATAACACTATTTTATAAGAAATACCCATTTTCCCAGACGCTTCCCATATTTTGATACAGGCAGGAGAATCATTACACTGAGTGCAAAGCTTACAAAAAACAAAATTCCTGCCTGAAATATAAGAGGAAGACTTCCCATCGGCAGATATTTCACCAGAAGTATCTGCATGGGTTTATGAAGAAGATACACGCCGAAGCTGCATTTTGCAGTCCATCTCACTGTTTTTCCCGGCATCTCCCACACGTTTCTCCGAAACAGTTCAAATACGCAGACTGCGCACACGAAAATTCCTGCGCTTGTATACCAGGTAAGCTTTGTAGAAGCATAATACTGGTGGCTGTACAGAAAATACTGCCCTGCTATGTTCAGTGACATCGCGGCAATTCCCACAACAAAAATCCAGCCTGTATGTACTCTTTTTAAGAGCTTCCTCCTGCCGATCATATATCCCAGAATCAGATAAAGCCCATAGATTCCTCCCAGGAATTTTACGTCTGTCTGCGGCTTCAACGCAACTCCCGGAAAGGCTTCTCCCCTGAATACTTCCACTGTGGGAATCAGTACGAAAGTAAAAACAGCAAGCAGTCCCGGAATCAGGAAGCTTTTATTTTGGGGAAATCCCATTATCATTTTTGACAGAAATGGTATGATAAGATACATTCCGATGATCATGGGCATGTACCACATATGTGAAAGCCCCGGGTCTTTTAAAAACAGCATTTCTCTTAAAAGTCTTCCCGGAAAAAATCCCTCATTCTGTACCTTCCACTGAAATATGTAATTGATAAAAATCCAGATTTCTGTTGTGACAATCATGGGAATTACATATTTTCTGTAAAAGGAAAACGGCTCCCATTCCTTTCCCAGCATAAGCACTCCTGTAATGCCCAGAAAAAGGGGCACGCCAAGTCTGCCCACCATAAACAGAAAATTTAAAAGAAACCATTGTATGAAGCCTGTCTGCGCCTGTCCCAGAAAAATGGGGCGGTAATACGTCTCCGCAGCGTGGCACATCACAACGCATACAACAGCAAATGCACGTGCATAATCAATCCAGATAATTCTCTTTCGTTCTATTTGTAACTCACCTCCGTGGGGGACAAGCAAATTTATGACCTCTTAATTTTATCCGTTTCTATTCTATCTGACAAAGTGAGAAATCGCAACTGTTTTTTCCGTTATTGCAAAAGTTTGTACCCTCTCCTGTATACCCATACACCTGCCTTCACTATTTTATGTCAAAATTATTCTCACTTTGTAAAGAAAATTTTTATAAATATTAAATTTTATTACAAATTTCATACCAAAACCATTGACAATCAGAGTTTTTTTATATAAAGTTAATATATATGCGTAATCTTAACAGCGAGGTATGAATCAAATGAAATTTTTACAGCCTGCCATGACGCCTGCCCAGAGACTGGACTGGCTGGATATGGCAAAAGGAATCGGCATGATACTTGTTGTCTACGGACACAGTTATGGTCCCAGCAACTATTATGTTTATCTTTTTCATATGCCGCTTTTTTTTATTCTTTCCGGCTTTCTTTTTAACAGCGAGCAGAAATTCGGAACCTATTTATATAAAAAATTCACAGGCTTATATATCCCTTTTGCAGGGTGGAACTTTATTGTCATGATCATCCGCCTTATCGCGGCACAGCAAAGCGGGCTTCTCACGCAAAAACTTCTCGACGGACGTGTGGAAAACATGAAGCTTATGTTCCTGACAGTGGGAAAAGACGGCGAATACATGGGAGCCACCTGGTTTCTCGGTTCTCTTTTTGTGATCTCCATTGTGTACAAGCTTGTAGATATGATAATTCCGGAGGTAAGATCCAAACAGAAAATTATCCTTTTGATTTTCGGTCTTGTGGCAATTTACGGATTCCAGAACACTCTTCCCAACGGACAGAGCCGTACCCTGATCCTTGGCTTTTTCTTTGCACTGGGAAGATTCCTGAAATTTTATGAGGAAAGCTTTGAACGGTTTACCAACATTATCATGGCGCTTCTTGTCACCGTACTGTTCTGGGTTTTAAGCGGTTTTACACATGCAGATATGGGAAATAATGAATATGAAAACGCACCGCTTTTTGTAGTCTGTGCCCTTCTTGGAAGCTACATTGTAATCTGTATTTCCATGTGCCTTGAGAGAAGTAATTTCTCTCTTATTGAAACCATACGAAACCCCCTTCGTTTTCTTGGAACAAACACGCTTGATATTCTCCTGTGGCAGTTCGTGGCGTTCCGTTTCTGCGTCGCCATTCAGCTTGGACTTCAGGGACTTCCTGTCACAGAAGTATTTGCCCAGGAATCCAGATATTATACGGACAATGGCTGGTGGGTCCTCTATCTTGTCATTGGAATTATCCTCCCTCTTATCTGGGGATGGTTCCTCAGAAAAGGTCCGTGGGGCTGGGTTCTGAAAAAACTTCATCTTGTTTAAATGTATGCTCTCCTGCCTCAGAAATGAGGTTTTGGAGAGCTTTTTCATGCAGGAGAAATTTACTCTGTAATATTCCATATCACTTCTGCAAATAAGGACTCTTTTTTTGACAAACCAGGTTCTTCTCTATTGCTGTTTCCTATAGTAATATGTTATCATAATATGGAAGAAAATTTATAAAACTTACATATTATTGAGGAGGTTTTAACAATGGCAACATATTATTTGGCAGTAGACATCGGAGCATCCAGCGGACGTCACATTCTGGGACATCTGGAAAACGGAAAAATGGTTCTGGAAGAGGTTTATCGTTTTGAAAACGGAATGGTTAAAAAAGGCGATGAGCTCTGCTGGGAATTTGACCGTCTGTTTCAGGAGATTTTAAACGGTCTGAAAAAATGTAAGGAAATCGGCAAAGTTCCGGTAAGCATGGGCGTTGACACATGGGGCGTTGACTTTGTTCTGTTGGATAAAGACGGAAATGTTCTCGGAAACACAGTCGGATACCGCGACCACCGCACAGAAGGCATGGACGAAAAGGTTTACGAAGTAATCTCTCAGGAGGACCTGTACGCAAGAACCGGTATTCAGAAAGCCATCTACAATACTATTTTCCAGCTTATGGCTGTAAAACAGAAACACCCGGAATATCTGGAGCAGGCTGAAACTCTTCTTCATGTACCGGATTACTTCCACTATCTTCTCACAGGAAACAAGACCTGCGAGTACACAGAGGCTACAACAGGACAGCTTGTAAGCCCTGTTACAAAGGACTGGGATTTTGAACTCATTGATATGCTCGGCTATCCGAGAAAAATTTTCCAGAAGCTGATCATGCCTGGTACAAGCATTGGTCACTTCAGCGAAAAAGTAAAAGAAGAAGTAGGCTTCGACCTTGAAGTTGTAGCTCCTGCAACTCACGACACAGGTTCCGCTGTTCTTGCAGTTCCGGCTAATGACGACGACTTTATTTACATCAGTTCCGGAACATGGTCCTTAATGGGGCTTGAGAGAGAGACTGCCGACTGCTCCAAAAAGAGCTGCGAGCTGAACCTTACAAACGAAGGCGGATATGCAGGACGATTCCGCTACCTGAAAAACATTATGGGACTCTGGATGATCCAGTCTGTGCGCCATGAATTTGACGACAAATACAGCTTTGCTGAAATCTGCGCTATGGCAGAAGAAGCAAAAGATTTCCCGTCAAGAGTGGACGCAAACGACGAATGCTTCCTTTCCCCGGAAAACATGACTAAGGAAGTACAGGAATACTGCCGCAAAACAAATCAGCAGGTTCCGGAAACACTTGGAGAAATCGCAACTGTTATTTATACAAGCCTTGCAGACTGCTACGCAAAAGCTGCAAAAGAGCTTGAAGAAATGACAGGCCGTACATACAGCCGTATCCACATTGTAGGCGGCGGTTCCAATGCAGGCTACTTAAACGAGCTGACTGCTAAAGCCACAAAGAAAGAAATCCACGCAGGTCCGGGAGAGGCAACTGCCATTGGAAATATTACAGCACAGATGTTAAAAGCGAAGGAATTCGATTCTGTTGAGGAGGCACGTACCACCATTCACGAATCCTTCGGCATTAAAATTTATAAAGCATAAACTTTAAACGCATTAAGGAGGAACTTTAAAATGACTGCGAAAGAGAGATATGAATCAGCAAAAGCATTATACGCTTCCATTGGTGTAGATACAGACAAGGCGATTGAAACGCTGAAATCTGTCCCTGTTGCCATGCACTGCTGGCAGGGAGATGATGTAAAGGGATTTGACCAGGACGGTCCTCTTACAGGAGGGATTCAGACAACGGGAAATTATCCCGGAAAAGCAAGAACTCCGGATGAACTGATGGCTGACATGGAAAAGGTTCTGTCTCTCGTTCCAGGTCAGAAGAAACTGAACCTTCACGCAAGCTACGCGATTTTTGAGCCGGGCGAATATGCAGACAGAGACAAACTGGAGCCGAAGCATTTCGCTAAATGGGTAGAATTTGCAAAAAAACACAATATGGGCATTGATTTTAACCCCACCTTCTTCTCCCATGAAATGGTCCGCGATGGTCTTACCCTCTCAAGCCCGGACGAGGAAGTGCGCCGTTTCTGGATCAACCACGGCAAGGCATGTATCCGTATTTCCCAGTATTTTGCTGAGGAAACCGGTATTCCCTGCGTAATGAATATCTGGACAGGCGACGGATATAAAGATATTCCTGCCGACAGAATGGGACCGAGAATGCGCTACAAAGAAGCCATCGAGGAAATCCTTTCCGAGCCATTTGACAGGTCAAAGGTAAAACCATGTGTAGAATCCAAAGTATTTGGAATCGGCGTGGAGTCCTATACAGCAGGAAGCGCTGAATTTACATTAAGCTTTGCCGCAACACATGAAGGCTGCCTGCCGCTTATGGATAACGGTCATTATCACCCGACCGAGGTTGTTTCTGATAAGATTTCCGCACTTCTGTGCTTCTTCCCGGAAATTGCCCTTCATGTTACAAGACCGGTTCGCTGGGACTCCGACCATGTTGTTCTTTTTGATGATGAGACAAGAGAAATCGCAAAAGAAATCGTGAGAAATGACGCCCTCGACAGAGTGTATATTGCAACTGATTTCTTTGACGCCAGCATCAACCGCATTTCTGCCTGGACAGTAGGACTTCGAAGCGTTCAGAAGGCTCTTTTAAACGCCCTTCTCACTCCGAATGAAGCGCTTAAAAAGCTTCAGGATGAAAACCGCTTTACAGAGCTTATGGTAATGCAGGACGAGACAAAAACAATGCCATTCGGTGACGTATGGAAAGAATACTGCGAACAGTGCGGCGTTCCGGGCGACAGGGAGTGGCTTGACGATGTGAAGACATACGAAAAAGAAGTTCTTTCTAAGAGAAATTGAATTTTAAATCATAACTGATCAGATACCTGAAAAATAAATCTTCAGGAAATTACAAGGGGCACCGCAAACCGTCTCACCGGACGATACGCGATGCCCTTTTTTTATTTCTTTTACTGTTCTACTATATCCGAATGACCTCCGTCATCTCCACCGCCAGCGTTTCCGCCTCCGGTATTGTCATCTCCGCCTCCGGTATTTCCGCCTCCGGTATTATTATCGTCACCCGGATTTATTGCCGGACCATCTCCATTATTTCCATTGCCGGTATTGTCATCCCCGCCCGGATTCACTGCCGGACCATCGCTGTTATTTCCACCTCCGGTATTTCCGCCTCCGGTGCTTCCTCCACCGGTATTGTTATCACTGCCTCCTGCGCTTCCTCCACCAGTATTGTAATCATTATCATAAGAAGGCGTCTGATTTCCCTGATTTGAATTACCAGCCGGAGCGTTATTCTCCACAGCTGCCGGTGTCGGTGTCGGAGCTGCTTCCTCTTCTCCTGCCGCCATCATTTCCGCTGCCTTTGTGCTGACTGGTGCTTTTGTACTGGCGCTTGTATACGTAAGATAAACAACTTCGTCTTCCATATGTATCTCTGCCTTTGTCATATCGCCAAACGGAAAATTATGAAGAACTGCTTCTGTCTCATCTTCAAAGGTAAGACGCACATTATATGACGGCTTTTCTGCCTGAGCATCTGCATTTTCTTCCCCGGATGTTTTATAAAACAGAATCCTCTCTTCATTTACTGTAAAAGAATCCTTCTGCATCAGAAGATTTGATTTATATTCCTCTTCTTTTTCTGATTTTACAGACACTCCTGTAATTACTTTACCTGTACTGTTCTTCAGCAGAATTTCATATGCTCCCTGCACCTTTTCTCCCATCGTCTTTACAGGTACCGGAGTGGCTGTAGGTGCAGGTGTCGGACTCTGTACAGGTGTTGGAGTTGCCGTAGGTGCAGCCACTGCAACCTTATCTTCATTTTTTTCCTTTCCACAGCCGGTCATGGCTGCTGCCGTCACCAGAGTGCCTATCAATAATGCTGTTACCTGTTTTCTTTTCATGTTTTTCCCCTCTGCTTAATTTACTCTGTAGTGATTTTTGTAAATCCAGGTTCCCTTGTCTCCGTACTCAAACATAAGTCCGTTCTTTCCGCCTTCATGTGCGAAATAAGGATCGCATACATATGTTTTTTCATCTTCATCGATCTCGCACCAGCCGTGGGATACAAGCTTTCCGCTCTTGTACTGGATTTTTCCTTTTACATAATGTACATCATACCCAAGAAGCTTTGCCATCTGGTAAAATGTACTTGCCATAACAAAAGAATTGCCCTTTTCATTCTCAAATCCGTAAATCGCCAGATAATCCACTTCTTTTACGCCATCTGCCAGCTCGATATTCTTATCCTCGTATTTCAGTTCAGATGACCATTCAAATGCGTCTTCCAGATTCCATCCTTCTTTATCGAGAACTTTTGTTGCAAGCGCTTTTGCTTTCGGAACTTCCTTCATTACTCCGTCTTTATCTATATCATAGAATTTGCCGTTAATTTCATAGCATTTTTCATTTGTAAGAAGCTCTCCGTTTTTCTGGAAATAATATTTTTTGCCGCCAATACTTCTGATTCCGGAAAATCTGATTCCGCTTTTCTCAAAATAATATTTTTTACCGTCAATCGTAGACCAGCCAAGTTTCATCTGACCTGTTTTCGGTACAAAATAATACATTTTACCGCCAAGGCTTTTCCAGCCATATACCTGTCTTCCTTCTTTATCAAAATAATACTTCTTGCCGTCGATTGTGGACAAGCCAAGCTTCATCTGACCTGTTTTCGGTACGAAGTAATATTTCTTTCCGCCCAATGAACGCCAGCCGATTGTTTGATGGCCCTCTTTTTCAAAATAATATTTTTTGCCGTCGATCGTGGACCAGCCAACCTTCATCTGACCTGTCTTCGGCACAAAGTAATATTTCTTTCCACCCAAAGAGCGCCAACCGATTGTCTGATGACCCTCTTTTTCAAAATAATATTTTTTGCCGTCAATGGTGGACCAGCCGAGTTTCATCTGACCTGTTCCCGGTACAAAGTAATATTTCTTTCCGCCCAAAGAACGCCAGCCGATTGTCTGATGGCCGTCCTTTTCAAAGTAATATTTTTTGCCGTCAATGGTGGACCAGCCAAGCTTCATCTGACCTGTTTCCGGTACGAAATAGTATCTCTGCTTCTCGATCTCTTTCCAGCCTTCTGCACGTCGTCCTCCCTCTTCCAGAAAATACTTCTTTCCGTCAAGCGTTTGCCAGCCGCTTTCCGTAAGAATCGTTCCATCTTCCTTCTGCCAGTAGTAACCGTCCTCTTTTTTTACCCATCCAGGTTCCTGAGGTTCCTGAATTTCTTCCTTCTTATCACACTTTCCATCTGCGCCAAAATGATATTTTACATTGTCTACAATTCGCGTATCATTCATTACAATGGTTCCGTCTTTTTCAAGATAATACAGATCCTTCTCGTTTGCCTGGAAAAGCCCTGAGTGCTTGCTCTGGTCAGCCGCCTTTGCGCCTGTGAAAAGGTTTGCCGGAACGTCTTTTGTATATACAGGCAGTTCCTGTACTTCTGTTCCCGCTACATCCTTCTCCTCCAGATAATATTTCCAGCTTCCGCCCTGGTCACTGATATTTAATACATATCCGCCGGACGCTTTTGTTGCTCCTGTCGCCGCATCGGAAATCACGATATTCCATTCAGTGTCTCCCATGAGCATCTGTGGACCGGCTACAAGATATGCCTTTGTATCTCCCTCAATATAAGACCATGTTCCGTCTGCCGCATTCCAGTAAAAAGTTGTAAGAAGTTTGTCTTCTTCATATTTTTTTATGAAAACACCTGTAATATTTCCCTTCTCATCCTTATCCGGAACTACCTCTTCCCGGTTGAGCTCTTCTTTATCCGGAGTTTCAGACTCTGTACCTTCTTCTTTATCCGGCGCTTCCTGTGTTAAGGTATCTGTTCCATCAACAAGTACGTCTGCTAAAACCTCTGCATCTGTTTCCGGAATAACATCTGTGTTCTCTTCCGGCGCTTCCTGCATATTTTCTTCCGGAATACCAGTCACATCCTGCACCAGTACCTCTTCACTTTCCTCATAAGAAGAAAGAGAATCATCTGTCAGCTCTCCTGCAAATGCCGGAGAAACAGTTCCTGCTGTCATCGCTGCTGATAATAACACAGCCAGTATATCTTTTCTCTTTCGCATATTTATATTTCCTCCTTTTCGAACTGAATAATCAATAATAATATATAAATATTGTAGCATTGCAAAATTTCTATGTCAACAAATGGAAAGACAAAAACCCGCGAAAAATGGACTGCCTTGTCAGACAGTCCATTTTGTTTTCTTTATTTTACCAGTGTCAATACCCCATTCTTATCAATGTTGTATTTCTTTCCGTTAATCTTATATCCTTTTTTATTTGTCACAAGCTTTCCATCTGTGTGAAAATAATAATTCTTTCCTTTAATGCTTCGGATTCCGCTGAAACGGGAACCGTTTTTATTTGCATAATACTTGTCCTTTCCATCGATAATCCATGTATTCTGCTTCATCACACCTGTTTTTCTGTCAAAGAAATATGCTTTTCCACTGATGGACCTCCAGCCAAAATGCTGCTTTCCATCCCTATTTCCACCTTTATCAAAGTAATATTTCTTTCCATTTAAGGTAAGCATTCCTCTTTTCATGATTCCGGTCTGCTCATTAAAGTAATACTTATCTTTTCCGATTGTTTTCCAGCCTTTCACCATTTCCCCTGTTTTATACTGAAGGAAATATGTGTTGCCTTCAATAGTTTTTAAGCCTGTTACAAGTCTTCCTGTCGCAGGAGCCATGTAATATTTATTGCCTTTCCATGTCTGCCAGCCGGTTTTTCGTCTTCCGCTCTTATAAGCAAGGAAGTATTTACTTCCGCCAAGAGTCTGCCATCCGCCTTCTCTTAAGATTGTGCCGTCGTCCTGCTGCCAGTAATAGCCGTCCGGCTTTTTGATCCATTTTGCTTCTACCGGAACATAGGATTTGTAGCATTTACAGTCCTTACCGAAAAGATATACTTTTCCGTTTACAGTCATCTTTTTATTACGGACCATCGTTCCGTCTTTCATCAGGTAATACGTGTTTCCATTGATCGGACGAAGACCTGCGTGCTTTGACAGATCTGCACAGGCACCTGTATAAAACTCATCCTGAACATCCAGAGTATTTTTCCATTCCTTATGCTGTATCCCTTTTCTCACATCATACGTTGTATATGTGTAATCCCACGTTGCTTTGGATGTATCAAGATGATAGTCAGTAGCCGCATAGCCTTTTCCCTGAAAAGCATGAAGGAGCCAGTCCATATCTCCCCATATATTATGATATTCCGTTCCTTCAAGATATATTTCAGTCAGATCTTTCTCTTCCTCTGAATATTCATATACCTCCCAGTTATCTTCATCATAATACCACACATAAGTAAGCCAGTGAGTCTGCCATGAAGCGTTTTTACTGGTATACTGGTCAATCTCAATCCCCATAAACTGGTTGTATTCGTCATAAAGCTCAAACGCATTGTAATACAGCATTTTCGGAGCTTTTACGCTATATGAAGAACTGTTCGCTGCTGTCTCTGCAGGAGCAGATGTCTGTGCGATCAGCTCTTTTGTGTATTCCTCTGTCCCGGAATTTTCTTCCGTTACTTCCGGCGCTTCCAGAAGCACATCTGTCTCATTTTCCAGTTTCCCGGGTTCCTCCTGCAAAAGCTCGTCTGCCTCTTCCATTGGCAGTTCCTCGATTTCTTCCATTGGCAGTTCCTCAGGAACTTCTGTGATAACCGGTTCCTGTTCTGTTTCCGGAGCTTCCTCCATCGGCTCTGTTTCTGTTTCCGTCTCCTCTGCCGTCTCCATTGCTGCTGTTTCTCCGTCAGTAAGTGACTCCGCAAAAGCAGGCGTCACACTTGATGAAACCATTGCCGCTGAAAGTACAGCAGCCAGAAAGATATTCTTTCTTCTCATACTTTTTGCCTCCATATAAGCAAATATTTCTGTGTTATACTCATTGTATCATTCTGGAAAAACAGTGTCAACAGCTCTGTTTTTGCCAAAAACGGAGATGCCAAAGCATCTCCGTTTTTTTTATTTCATGTCAGTATTGTTCACAATTCTGCGAATTAGTCGTACAGGTTCTGTGCGATTTCTTCGTCGTTCATGTTTTCAGCTGTATACCACTGGCAGCCTGTATCAATATCTTCTACTTCTTCACCTTTAGCTGCTTTGTAAGCAAGCTCAACTACTGCTTCACCCATAGCTACAGGAGCCTGAGTAACTGCACCAGCGAATGTTCCGTCAGCAACTGCTGCTTTGATAACTGCACCGGAGTCAAATGTTACACCGAGAACCTGATCTTCGCCTGTACCGAATTTCTGAAGGTTTTCGTTACCTACAACCATAGAGTCACCGGAGTGCTGGTTGGAACCATAGATACAGATTGTGTCTTCTTTGTTTAACAGAGTCTGGCAGTCGATAGCGGACAGCTCAGATGTAACCTGTGAAGGAACAAGTGTCTCAATGATTACGTTTCCGTCATCAGAAGATTCTACTTTTGCATCGCCTACGTATTTCTCGTTACCTTCCAGTTTTACTTTATGACCATCAGCGATAGCCAGTTCACCGATTTTATCGATGAATCCAAGACCACGGTTTACGATAGACTCGGAAGTAGCATCCTGTCCCATAACACCGATTCTTACCGGTCCGTCTGCGTTTGCGATTCTGTCTTTCAGAAGTTTGTATGTTTCTTCTGCTGCAAGTTCACCTGCTGCATAGTTGTCTGTTGCTGCGTTTGCAAGGATAGCGCCTTCCGGAGCACCTGGAACACCAGAGTCAAATCCGATGATCGGGATTCCTGCTTCCTGAGCCTGTTTGATAGCATCGAGAGATGCCTCTGTATCAAGAGCTGCAAATGCGATTGCATCTGGTTTCTGGTTGATTGCAGAGTTTAACATCTGAACCTGGTCAGCAATATCAGACTCGGAGTTCGGTCCAACGAAATTGATTTTGCATCCTAATTCTGCTTCTTTGTTCTCTGCACCTTTTTTAACTGCCTGCCAGAACTGATGCTGGAAACCTTTTGATACGATTTCGATGTTGATCTCATCCTCTGCGTGTACAGTTGTTGTTACACCAACCATAGATCCTACCATTGCTGCGCATAATACTAAGCTCATGAGTTTTCTTTTCATTTTGTAATCCTCCTTAAGAATTATATAGTTTTGTATATGTGAACCGCGACACCCTCTGCGGTACATATCTTGTAAAAAATAGTTTTTGCCACCCCGGCTTTTAACTTTTATTTTTTATGCTGTTTTTTTGTTCTTTATTACGTCGATAAAGATTGCCACGATCAGGATAATACCGGTAATGATCTGCTGCCAGTTTGCCTGAAGTCCGATAAACGGAAGACCTGTTTTCAGCAGGGACATTACGAATACACCGAGAAGTGTTCCTGTAATTGTACCAACACCACCTGTCATGGAAGTACCGCCGATGATCGCACCTGCGATCGCGTCAAGCTCAAGTCCTGCGCCTGTTCCAGGAGCAATGGACTGGAACGTTGCTGCGAAAGCCACACCTGCAAGTCCTGCGAACAGTCCGGAAAGAACGTATGCAAGTCCCTGATATTTAATTACATTTACACCGGAAAGTCTTGTTGCTTCTTTGTTGCTTCCGATTGCAATGATGTAACGTCCCGGTCTTGATTTATTCAGGAATATGGACATTACGAATACAAGAACCAGAATCAGGATAAATCCGATTGGAATAATTGTTCCGTTTACATTAATCTTGAAAATATTTCTGAACCATCCCTGTGGTGTTGCTGTTGGCGGCCATGCTACACTCATTCCTCCTGTAAGGATAGAACCAAGTCCACGGCAGATCATCATCGTACCAAGTGTTGCGATGAAAGGCGGAAGGTCCATAACAGCTACAAGAACTGCATTTAAAAGACCGATCAGCATACCGAGAACGATTGTTGCAAGGATACCAACCCCAACCGGAAGACCCATTTTTGTAACAAGGTATCCTCCGAAAAGGCTGTAACAGATCATACCTGTTCCAATGGAAAGGTCAACACCGCCTGTGATCAGACAGAATGTAACACCGATTGCCATTAAACTGATATAATAAGAATATCCAAAAATACTTACTACTGTTGAATACTGACGGAACGCCGGACTTTTAATTCCGAAAAACAGCGCCAGAAGTACAATTACTAAAACAACTACAATTTTCTGTGTTCCAATTGCTTTTACAATGGGATTATTGGTAAAAGCATTTCCCTTTTTTTCTTTACCTGCCATCTCTCTCTCCTCCTCTTAATTTCTAAGGGTTGCCGCATGCATAATGTTCTCCTGGGTTGCCTCGGAAATATCGATTTCCCCTGTCTTCTTACCCTCGCACATTACCACGATACGGTCACTCATTCTTAAAATTTCTGTCATCTCAGAGGAAATCATGATGATAGACTTTCCTGCTGCTACCAGTTCATTCATTAAGTGATAAATCTCACTCTTTGCTCCTACGTCGATTCCTCGGGTAGGCTCATCGAAGATCAGTATGTCACAGTTCCTTACAAGCCATTTTGCAATAACGACTTTCTGCTGGTTTCCTCCTGACAGGTTTACCACTAACTGGTCTACATTCGGAGTCTTTGTCTTTAAGGATTCTACATACTGCTGAGCGATTTCTTTTTCTTTCTTCTTATTAATGAAGATTCCCTTTGTAAATTCGCCCATTGTTGCCATAGTGGTGTTCTCTGCCACGCTCTTTCCTACAACGATTCCGTATCTCTTACGGTCTTCAGAAAGATATCCGATTCCGCATTTTACTGCGTCCATCGGGTTTTTAATATCCACTTTTTCTCCGTTGATATAAATATCTCCGCTTTCCTTCGGGTCTGCTCCGAACAGTGCTCTCGCTGTCTCTGTTCTTCCTGCTCCCATCAGTCCGGAAAATCCAAGGATCTCTCCTTTATGAAGCTCGAAGCTTACATCGCGCACCATTCTTCCTGCATTTAAATGCTCTACCTTCAGCACTACAGGTGCATCCGGTGCTACAGTGCTCTCTGTCTTCGGATCCTCATAAATTACACGGCCTACCATCATGTTGATGATGTCGTCCTTTGTGGATTCTTTTGTGATCAGAGTTCCTACATATCCTCCGTCTCTCATGACGGTTACACGGTCTGTAATGACTTTGATCTCATCCATTCGGTGTGATATGTATACGATTCCAAGCTGCTTTTCACGGAGGTCCCGAATGATCTTGAAAAGCTCTTCGATCTCCGTCTCTGTAAGCGCTGCTGACGGTTCGTCAAAAATAATTACCTTTGCATCATGGGAAATCGCTTTTGCAATTTCACACATCTGCTGTTTTCCTACGGTAAGATTTCCCATCTTCTCAGTCGGGTCGATGTCGATGTTTAACTGTGCAAACAGTTTCTTCGCTTCCTCATTCATCTTTTTATCGTTGATGAGTTTTCCGCTCATCATCTCACGTCCGATGAAAATGTTCTGCGCCACTGTCAGATGGTTCATCATGTTAAGCTCCTGGTGCACGATCACGATACCTGCATCCTGAGCTTCTCTCGGGTTGGAAAATGTTACTTCCTTTCCCTCGTAGGTAATGGTTCCGGAATCCTTGCTGTAAATACCTGTCAGTACCTTCATCAGTGTGGACTTACCTGCTCCGTTCTCTCCCATCAGGGCATGAACTTCGCCTTTTCTGATTTCAAGGTCTACATGGTCAAGTGCGTGTACACCGGGGAACGACTTGTCTATGCCTTTCATTGTTAAAATGACTTCACCCATGTCTTCACCTATATGTCCTTTCTAATGATTGATTAGTTCTTTCTCTTTTTGCTTCGTACATCGGCGTATACAGCCAGAATTACGATAATACCGGTAATTACATACTGATAATCTTTCTGGAAGCCCATTGCCAGGATACCTTCCTGAAGAAGAGAAATAATCATAACACCGATAATACTTCCTCCTATGGAAGCTACACCACCTGCCATGGAAGTTCCACCCATTACACAACTTGCAATTGCATCATTGTTAAAGGTATCACCAAGACCAGGCTGTACAGTTGTATAAGCACCTACATATGCGATAGCTGCAAATCCTGCAAGAGTACCACAGATCACATATGCGATCATTTCCCATTTCTTTACGTTTACACCAGAAAGCCGAACCGCCTCTTTGTTGCTTCCAAGGCAGAGGATATAACGTCCGATTTTTGTGTTATTCAAAATGATCGCGCAGATTACTGCAACAATCAGAAGAATAATCAGACCTGTAGGAATATCTGCACCGCCGATTTCCATACGAATCAGGTTACGATACCAACCAAGTCCGTTTTCATCTGCTGCCTGTGGCCAGCTTACAGACTGTGTTGCTGTAAATACAGAACCAACACCTTTTGCAAGCATCATAAGAGCCATAGAAGAGATAAAGGACGGAAGTCCCATATACGCTACTAAAAATCCATTCAGGATACCAAATACAAGACCAACTGCGATACATACAAGAAGTGCTACTGCAACCGGTACACCATCTTTTGTAAGAAGACGTCCGCCTACTAAAGCTGCACAGAACATAACCGGTCCAATAGAAAAGTCAATTCCGCCGGTTGCAATTACAAAAGTAACACCCAGTGCTAAAAATCCCAGGAAGTACGCATAGTTAAGTGCACTTAAAATACGGGAATAGCTAAGGAATGTAGGGCTGATGACTGCGAATACAATGTACATCAGAAGAAGTACACCGCATAAAACAATTCGGTTAAATCCAACTTTTTTCACAAATGGACTGTTTTTAAATTTCTCCATTTCCGTTCCTCCTAATTTCTAAGGGTTGCCGCATGCATAATGTTCTCCTGGGTTGCCTCGGAGATGTCGATTTCTCCTGTCTTCTTACCCTCGCACATTACCACGATACGGTCACTCATTCTTAAAATTTCTGTCATCTCAGAGGAAATCATGATGATAGACTTTCCTGCTGCTACCAGTTCATTCATTAAGTGATAAATCTCACTCTTTGCTCCTACGTCGATTCCTCGGGTAGGCTCATCGAAGATCAGTATGTCACAGTTCCTTACAAGCCATTTTGCAATAACGACTTTCTGCTGGTTTCCTCCTGACAGGTTTACCACTAACTGGTCTACATTCGGAGTCTTTGTCTTTAAGGATTCTACATACTGCTGAGCGATTTCTTTTTCTTTCTTCTTATTAATGAAGATTCCCTTTGTAAATTCGCCCATTGTTGCCATAGTGGTGTTCTCTGCCACGCTCTTTCCTACAACGATTCCGTATCTCTTACGGTCTTCAGAAAGATATCCGATTCCGCATTTTACTGCGTCCATCGGGTTTTTAATATCCACTTTTTCTCCGTTGATATAAATATCTCCGCTTTCCTTCGGGTCTGCTCCGAACAGTGCTCTCGCTGTCTCTGTTCTTCCTGCTCCCATCAGTCCGGAAAATCCAAGGATCTCTCCTTTATGAAGCTCGAAGCTTACATCGCGCACCATTCTTCCTGCATTTAAATGCTCTACCTTCAGCACTACAGGTGCATCCGGTGCTACAGTGCTCTCTGTCTTCGGATCCTCATAAATTACACGGCCTACCATCATGTTGATGATGTCGTCCTTTGTGGATTCTTTTGTGATCAGAGTTCCTACATATCCTCCGTCTCTCATGACGGTTACACGGTCTGTAATGACTTTGATCTCATCCATTCGGTGTGATATGTATACGATTCCAAGCTGCTTTTCACGGAGGTCCCGAATGATCTTGAAAAGCTCTTCGATCTCCGTCTCTGTAAGCGCTGCTGACGGTTCGTCAAAAATAATTACCTTTGCATCATGGGAAATCGCTTTTGCAATTTCACACATCTGCTGTTTTCCTACGGTAAGATTTCCCATCTTCTCAGTCGGGTCGATGTCGATGTTTAACTGTGCAAACAGTTTCTTCGCTTCCTCATTCATCTTTTTATCGTTGATGAGTTTTCCGCTCATCATCTCACGTCCGATGAAAATGTTCTGCGCCACTGTCAGATGGTTCATCATGTTAAGCTCCTGGTGCACGATCACGATACCTGCATCCTGAGCTTCTCTCGGGTTGGAAAATGTTACTTCCTTTCCCTCGTAGGTAATGGTTCCGGAATCCTTGCTGTAAATACCTGTCAGTACCTTCATCAGTGTGGACTTACCTGCTCCGTTCTCTCCCATCAGGGCATGAACTTCGCCTTTTCTGATTTCAAGGTCTACATGGTCAAGTGCGTGTACACCGGGGAACGACTTGTCTATGCCTTTCATGGTTAAGATAACTTCTCCCACAATTCTCCCTCCATTCTTTCCCTTATTTGGTCACGGCCTTCTCACCGCAAACGCGGTCTGCCTGCCAACTGTAAATATTATAGAACCTGTTTCTTAAAATTTTAATGGAATATCTTATAAAAAAAGGTTAAAAATTTACGATACCATAAATTTTTAACCTTTTTCTTATTTTTTACTGATTTTTTTGTAAAGAGGGACTCTGCGATTTAAAAGGAAAAAGCAGCTTTTCCACCTCTCTGTCATACATATTCTCCGGTGTGACGATCTGACAGCCGGAATCGAGAAAGGGACTTACTTCCTCTCCTTCCAGGTAGCGAAGGGTTTCCCGAACGCTCATATACCCCATCTTAAAAGCTTTCTGTACCACAAAGCACTGAAAAATACCCTGCTCCATAAGCTGAATCGCTTCCTGAGAGCTGTCAATTCCCACAACCTTTACTCTGTCCTGAACTCCCATCTCCTTTACGGCTCTGGCAGCTCCCACGGAGGAATACTCATTCATCCCCGCGATCATCTGAAGATCCGGATATTTTCTTAAAAGCTCTTTTGTCAGTTCGTACGAGCGCTCGTAAAGCGAATTACAGTATACAACTTCAACTACATTTTTTTCCAGTCCTCCAAGGCCCTCCCGGAACCCTTTTTCTCTTTCCATCGCAGTAGAAACTCCCTGCACATGGCTTACGATCGCCACCTTTCCCTCCGCTTCCAGAAGCGTGGCTGCATACTCTCCAAGCTTTTTTCCCGCGTCCAGGTTATCTGTGGAAATCATAAGATCCTGTTCTCCTGATTCTGTATAAGAATCCACAAACGTAATTGCCGTTCCCTGCTCCCTGGCTTCCTTTAAGGCTTTTTTGCACTTCTGAGAAGAATAACTGGACGGAGAAAATAAAATTGCGTCCGGTATTTCCTTTACCGCCTTTTCCAGCAGCTCCTCCTGCTTCTTTACGTCCTGTTCGCGATCCGGCGCTATAATCCTGATCTTTGCCCCGTATTCTTTTGCCGCCATCTGTGTTCCTGAAATAAGAGAGGTCCAGAAATCATTTGTACCATCTTCTGTTTTGGGGATATAAATCAGGTTCCACTCCTTATTTTTTTTCTGCTGCTGCTGATAATATCCGGCAGAAATCCCGATATAAATAAGAAGGACAATCACGCCTGCCGTAATCCATTTCCCGTATTTTTTCACAATTTTCCTCCTGTTTCCATAGGAATGGTAATTACTGCTCTGGTGCCTTCATTTTTTCTGCTCTTATACACAATTCCGTATTCCTCTCCATAATATAGCTTCAGACGTTTCTGCACATTATAAACGCCCACTCCGTTGGAATGATAATTTACCTTATGTTTTTCAAAAATATGGGAAAGCGTTTCTTCGTCCATTCCCACTCCGTTATCCTCCACCTCGAGAACCGCTTTTTTTCCTTCCAGATAGCCGCGCACTATCAGAAATCCTTTACTTTCCTTATATTTCAGTCCATGATAAATAGCGTTTTCAATGATAGGCTGAAGAACCAGCTTGATAATCTTCACTCCGGAAATAGCCGGGGATATATCGATCTGAAACTCCAGCTTGTCTTTATAGCGCATTTTCTGGATCGTGAGATAGCTTCTTGCATATTCAGCCTCCTGTCCTACAGATACAAGCTCATCTGCGTTACTGATGCTCTGTCTCAAAAGTCTTGCAAGGGAGGCTGTCATAAGTACAACCTCCTCATTTTTCTTCCCCTCTGCCATCCAGATGATAGAATCCAGTGTATTATAAAGAAAATGCGGATTTATCTGAGATTGAAGAGCTTTCAGCTCACTTTTCCTTTTTTCCTCCTGCTCGTGAATGTTCTGCTCCATAAGCTCCGCAATCCTGTGCGTCATCACATTAAAAGATTTCGTAAGGCTTCCTATTTCATTTTCCGAGGAAACCTCAATATCTGTTGTCGGAAATTCTCCTGTCTGCACTTTTTTCATAGAATCCCGGAGACGCTGAATAGGATATGTAATATTTCGCGCCAGCACCCTGGAAAGAATCAGAGACAAAATAATAAGCCCTGCCGCGCAGATCACATAAATCCGCTGCGCCTGTCTGCTGCTCTTTAATAATTCCGCCACGTTCATACACCCTACTACTGTCCAGCCCGTTTTATCAGAGCGGGAAATCGTATATATTTTCTCATGCTCCCCCTCTCCCACTGTCACTGTGTCTGTTTTCGCATTCATGACAGCTTCAATGTTTTCTGTCTGCAGCTCATTATAAAGCTGCTGCTGCTGAGGGTGATACACAATATTTCCGTCCTGATCTACAATAAAAACATAGCCCTTGTCCCCGATGCTGTTCTGGTCGCACAGCTCACTGATCGCGCTGTAATTCAGGTCTATAAATACCGCTCCTTTTGAAGCGCGGCTTCCCACAAGATTGGAAATCCCCCTGCTCATGGTGATGACCCAGGGACGTTCTCCCTCGATCACATGCTGTACATGAGACGAAGTGAGAATCGACTTTCCCTTACTTTCCACTGCTTTTTTGTACCACTCCTGTGTAGAAAGATCAAGATCCGGATTTTGTGACGAATACCCTGTATTAAAAAGCGAATTTCCTCCATCGCACACAAGTCCGATATTTCGAATATCCGACCTTCCTTTTAAAATAATCCTGAACTGCTCCAGAAGACGTTTTTCATGTCCTCCATCAGGATTTCCCCTGAAAAGATAATATTGGGCGTCTTCGCTTCCTGAGATTACAGATACAATGTTGTCCATGTACGTAATATAAGAATCGATATTCTGATTTATCTGTTTTGTAATGGTCTGTGTATAAAGAACTGAATTTTCAAAAATCGCAGAATCTGTATACTGCACCGATACTGCCGTTACAATCAATACTGCTGAGAGCACCAGAATGGCAACTGCTGTAAAAATTGTACTCTGTATGCTTTTAAAATGTCTGGAAAGGCAAAGCCCTATCCTGGATTCCTTCATTTTCGTTTCTCCCTTGCGTATTCCGTAGGTGTTTTTCCTGTCATCTTTTTAAAGGAGATTCCAAAATAATGAGGGTCTGAAAATCCTACTTTTTCCGCAATCTCATAATTTTTTAGCGTTGTATTTTCCAACAGTTCTCTTGCCTTTTCCATGCGAACCCGAGTCAGAACCTCAATAAAAGTCTCTCCTGTCACCTCTTTAAAAATCGTGCTGAAATGGCTTGTACTGATATTGAGATAAGAGCATATGCTGTTGAGGCTTAAATCTGCGTCCATATAATTTCTTCTGATATATTCCATTGCCATAGACGCCTGTCTCTTTCCACTGGAACTGTTCATACAGCAAAGCTGTTCATATATGTAATCTGCATATTTTCTCACAAGCGCCATAGCCTGCTGAAAGCTCTTCTGTTCTGTAACCTTCTGAAGAAGCTCTTCTCTCTGCCGCATAATATTTTCTGTATCGGAAGTAATACTTTCACATACATTTCCGGCAGCTCTTATAATCTGCTGCAGATAAATACATGCACGGCTTTTGTCCACAAGGGCTCCTTTAATCTTTTCCTCCATCTTATTGAGAGAATCGTCCATCTCTTCTTTTTTCCCGGAACGTACCGCTTCTGCAAATTCCCGTATTTCTTCCTGGATAAAAAGCTCCTTGTCTGTCTTTTCTTCCTCCATATCCATAAGAAGATTCCCTCCCAGAAGATACCGGCACAGAATCCCTTTCTGCGCAAGGGCATACGACATACAGAGTTCTCTTGGATCTCTTACCCAGCTTCCGATTCCTATAGACGTCTCGATTCCAATCACTTCTTTTACTTTACTCTGAATCTCTTTGCATATATCTCTTATTTTACGCGCAAATTCTCCGGTTCTGTTTCCTGTAAAAAGAATACATACCCGACTGTTTCCTTCCTGATACGCAATTCCTGCATTTTCTCTTGTAACAATCTCATCACTGACATTAAACAGAACAAATGCCATAAGCGCACTCTCCTGCCGTTTTTCCATATCTATGTATTCCATATCTGCATATAAATCCATATCAAAAACAGCAACTCGATAATTGGGAGAATCAAGAACGATACCCATATCTGCAAGCTCTCTCAGACTTTGTTCCACATCTCTCGTAAGATGTACAAGAGATTCCACTGCCTTGGAACGGATTACAATGGCATTTTTTCTGTAATCCTGGGAGGTTTTTGTGAGATTTTCAAGTTTTGCCTTTTCTCTTCTTTTTGCGTCCACCTGTTCCTTCATGCTCTCTATAACCTTGCGAAGCTCCATTGCAGTAACAGGCTTTAACATATATTCACTTACGTTATACTGAATTGCTTTTTTTGCGTATTCAAATTCACCGAAACCACTGAAAATCACAATTACAATATCCGGATAATTGTCATGGAGGAAATGACTCAGTTCCATTCCGTCCATATACGGCATACATATATCTGTAAGTACAATATCTACCTCATGCTCCTGTACAAAAGCAGCTGCCTGCTGCCCGTTTTCACAGTCTCCTACAAGCTCGCAGTCCATTCCCTTCCAGTCAATATTTTCCCTGATTGCGTCACGTACCAGAATTTCATCATCTACCAGTAATATGCGATACATCTCCCTTTTCCTACCCCCGTCAGTTCTTCGTTTATTATGTTTTATCCTATCATATTTTGTAGAATTTTACAATCATTCGTGGTATTCTATCAATCAGAAACTCATTCATAATTACGGTTCACACACTATAGGAGAGGGGAGAAATATTTTATGAATATTTCAGACTATTTAAGCGGCATTCAGCATCTTGGAATTCCCACAGAAAACATGGAAGGCGAAATTCATTTTCTTCCATTCCGGGAAAACGGAGTTAAATATTTTACGATTGAAGGACCAAATAAGGAAAAAGTGGAATTCAGTCAGTATTTATAAGAGAAACGTAAATTTTTCATCTTTTCCCGGAAAATATTACCTTGTCTTTCTTCCTGTTTAAAGATACTCTATAGAAAAGAACGTCTGGATTTTCTGACAATCCGGATGCAAAGAAAAGCGACCTGAAAGGAGTCATATTATGTTAAAAGGTATTCCTGAAATTTTATCACCTGAATTATTAAAGGTTTTATGCGAAATGGGACACAGCGACCGTCTTGTAATTGCAGACGGAAACTTTCCTGTAGAATCTATGGGAAAAAATGCGATCACGATCCGCTGCGACGGACATGGCGTTCCTGAACTTCTCGATGCGATCTTAAAAGTTTTCCCTCTGGATACATATGTGGAACACCCGGTAAATCTTATGGAAGTTATGCCGGGAGACACTGTAGAAACTCCAATCTGGGATACATATAAAGAAATCATTGCAAAGCATGATGAGCGCGGCGCCGCTGCAGTAGGCAATATTGAGCGTTTCGCATTTTATGATGAAGCAAAAACATCTTACTGTATCATCTCCACAGGAGAAAAAGCGCTCTACGCAAACATCATGTTGCAGAAAGGCGTTGTTATCAACGACTGACAAACGGCATTTCCTATTTTCATTTTACACATATTCATTTATAAAAAGGCTGCACTGCAGTCTTTTTATATTGAAAAAAACTCCCGGGCGCTCTGTTATCTCAGCACCCGGGAGTCTTTGTTTTATTTATTTTAATTTCAGAAAATACAGAAAAATAAGCACAAGCAGAATCAGGGCTGCCGCCGCCCATAAAATGGGATTCATAAATAATCCGGAAACGGCATCTACATTCTTCGAAGAGGCTGTTTCTGCCGGTGTTTCTGTTGGTGTCGGCGCCTCTGTCGCCTTCGGCGTTTCTGTTGGTGCCGGCGCCTCTGTCAGCACTGGTGTCTCTGTTGCCTTCGGTGCTTCTGTCGGCGCTGGTGTCTCTGTTGCCTTCGGCGCTTCTGTCGGCGCCGGTGTCTCTGTTGCCTTCGGCACTTCTGTCAGCACCGGTGCTTTTTTATCTATGGCTCTCTCTGATCCTTTTCCAGTTCCCTGGCGCTCTCCTGCCTCAGAAATATTGATCCAGCCTTCTTTCTCTCTTCCCGTTACTTTTCCCCAGAGATTTCCGTCTTCTGTCTCTGCCTTCATGGAAATATGAACCGTCTCTCCGTTTAAAATTTCCGAAGAAGATATTTCCGGGAATTTTTCTCCCGGTCCTGTATACATTTTCACACTTCCCGCCTTCGCTCCGATCACGAGGTCTTCATCTGTCTCCTCTGCTCCCAGCACACCCAGCTCCGATTTTACGGCTTCTGTAAGAGTGACCGGTTTTAAATCGTCGAAAAGTACAAATCCTTTCAGTTTATGGTACTCTGTAAGCCCCCACTCTTTTCCTGTGGTATCTTTCTTCTCCCCTTTAATGTGAAGCGCTGTTCCATTTGGAATCTTTTCGTTATTCAGTTTTCCTCCGGCTTCGTCTGCATTTGCATAAATATCGATGCCCCCGTTTCTGGATTCCACAATCATATAGTAATCTGTCACGTAATCTACTGTCTGTCCTTTATCTCCGTCAGCCCATACAGAAACACAAAAAACAAGACTGAAAAGAATCACCAGAAAAATGCCTGCTGTTTTTTTCATATTCTTCCCCTTTTTAACCCTTTTTAATATGTATTTTCTCTCATTTCATTTTACCATTTTCCTGCCGGGTTTCAATCCTTTTTTTGCGACAAACCGGGAAAATACTCGACATTTCATTTCCTTTTCAGTGATTTTCTTTCCCCGCTCCATGCTCTGATTCGTTTTCATACTTCCTGCCTGCAATATAGACAGGTATAAAAAGCGTACTGAAAAATACTGCCAGCATTGTCCACTTCCAAGCTGCATTGCTCAATGTAAGCCCTGCGCTTTTTGCAAGAAAAACCCCCGCTGGAAGGAGTATCATGGAAAGGCAGCACCAGTATCTCATAACTTTTATAATATACGGCCAATTTCTGTTGTTGAATTTCATTCCCATCATATTCATGCGAAATGGTCCATCATAAAAAACAGTTACTTTTTGTTCATCGTAGAATCCCGGCAGCTTTGTTTTTACAAAAAAACAGAAATAAGCTCCAAAGATTGCACACAATACTATCAGCACGGCAAGAGACTCAAAAAAAGGCTCTCTGCGATTTAAAAATAATCCTACCGCTCCCAAAAGCAGAGAAATTCCGTAAAAAATGAACCATCTGCTTTTCACCTGATATGCACGCTCTGTTTTTTCCTCTCCGTAATGAATCGCCGTCTTTACAATATCCTCCACTGTGTCTGTCTCCAAAATGACATTTTTCTCCATTCTCTCGCACATTAAAAGTTCCGTGACCGAAACTCCCAAAAGCTCTGCAAGAGGAATCAAGAGACTGGTGTCCGGTATACTGTTTCCGGTTTCCCATTTACTCACCGCCTTATCAGACACATAAAGCTGCTGTGCAAGCTCCTTCTGGGTATATCCCTTTTCTTTTCTAAGCTCGGATACAAGAGCCCCGAATTTTTCTTTGTCGATCTCGAACATGTTGATCACCTCCAATGAAAATTTTAAGGGAAATTGCTGTTTTTCACAACCGAACAGCAGTAGAATCCCCTGTTTTCACTGGTATTCCGGGTTTCGAACCAAAAAGGAGCTGTGCATCAGCACAGCTCCCCATCTGCTTTAAGCAGCATATTTTATTTGTAAAGTGGTCCGTAGTTTTTGCAAGCTCTGTAGTCTGCGCCTTCTTTGTCCATTCCGAATGCGTTCCAAGCTGCTGGACGGAAGATTTTTTCTTCCGGAACATTGTGCATGCAAACCGGAATTCTCAGCATAGAGCACATTGTGATAAGGTCTGCACCGATGTGTCCGTAAGAGATTGCACCGTGGTTTGCACCCCAGTTATTCATTACATCGTAAGCAGTCTTGAATGCGCCTTCGCCTGTACATCTTGGTGCAAACCATGTACATGGCCATGTGTAGTCTGTACGTTTCCAGAGTTTATCAGAAACTTCTTCCGGAAGGTTTAATGTCCATCCTTCAGCGATCTGAAGAACCGGTCCTAATCCTTTTACAAGATTCAGACGGATCATTGTAGCAGGCATTTCTGCTTTTGTAACAAATCTGGAAGAGAATCCGCCGCCACGGAAGTATCCGTTGTCTGCTGCGTTCCATGTTGTAGCGTCCATGATCGCTTTCTGGTCTTCCTCTGTTACATTCCACCATTCTTTCATTACGCCGTTGCCGTTTTCGTCTTTTGCTTCGCCGCAGGCGTCAAGGCAGCATGCGCCGGAGTTGATAAGGTGGATAAATCCGCCGTTCTCTTTTGCAACGCCTTCCAGGTCATATCCTGTTGCTTTCTTAACAGCTTCCGGACTCCAGTATGTACGAACGTCTGCAAACATCTGCGCACGGTTTGTAAGAAGTTTCATGAACATCATTCCAAGACCGTTTAATACGTCGTTCTCTGTTGCAAGGATGTATGGCTCTCTTGCGCCATTCCAGTCAAAGGAAGTATTTAAAACTGCCTCTGCAAAGTCACCGTTAGGATAGAAGTCTGTCCACTGTCTCTGTCCCTGGAAACCTGCTGCAAGTGCGTTATGTCCGATTGCTTCCTCGGAGAATTTCGGGTCAAGATTATCGCAGCCGTTCATCAGCTCTTTGATGATAACTGCCATTTTAACTACAAATTCAAACTGCTCTTCTTTTTTCTCCGGGCTCATCTGTAATTCTTCCGGGTTCTTGTCGAAGCCGATCTTACATGTCTCTTTTGCCCATTTCAGAGCTTTTTCAAACTCTTCGTGATCATAGATGCCCTCTGTCATACGACGGATAATTTCTACCTCGTCAACAGATTCTACACGCATTCCAAGGTAGGACTCGATAAAGTCAGAATCAATGATAGATCCACCGATACCCATGCAGATAGAACCGATCTGTAAGTAGGATTTGCCTCTCATGGAAGCTGCTGCAACTGCTGCGCGTCCGAATCTTAACAGTTTTTCCTGAACGTCTTCCGGAATAGATGTGTCGTCTGCTTCACAAACATCATGTCCGTAGATACCGAATGCAGGAAGACCTTTCTGTGCGTGTGTTGCAAGAACAGATGCAAGGTATACAGCGCCAGGTCTTTCTGTTCCGTTGAATCCCCATACAGCTTTGATCGTCTGCGGATCCATATCCATTGTCTCGGAACCGTAGCACCAGCAAGGTGTAACAGTTACTGTAATATCAACGCCTTCTTTGCGGAATTTTTCTGCACATGCTGCAGATTCTCCAACACGTCCGATTGTTGTATCTGCGATAACAACTTTTACCGGCTCTCCGTTAGAATATCTTAAATTGTCTTCAAACAGTTTTGCAGCGGATTTCGCCATGTTCATTGTCTGTTCTTCCAGAGAACCTCTTACGTCAAGAGCACCTCTTCTTCCGTCGATTGTTGGACGGATACCAATTACAGGATAACCACCGATTAATCTGCTTTTTGCCATAATGAATTACCTCCATTTATTAAGCTCAATGTCTTTGTAAGAGAAGTTTTCCTATCAAAAAAAACCGCAGGAAACCTACTCTCGTTTCTTATGTAGTCAATTATACATTTGCCTTCTTTAAATTACTTGTGCTATAATAGCAAATAATAGTACAATATTCACTTTTTTGCATTTTTTTGGAAAGGAGGATTTTTCCATGCACGATTTAGATCAAAATGAAGACCGTTTAAGAGGCACTTACGGCTTTCCCTTTGAATTTCATCACATTGACAGCAGTCACCCACGCTACATTATGTCCTATCACTGGCATGTGGAATATGAAATCATGCGTGTTCTTGAGGGAACTCTCACTGTTACTTTAGACGAAAAAAGTTTCACAGCAAAAGCCGGAGATATAATTTTTGTACATAGCGGAATTCTGCATTCTGGCATTCCGGAAAAATGTGTCTATGAATGTATTGTTTTTGATATGAATGCATTTTTGAAAGCCGGATCTGTATGTTCCGGGTACATTCAGAGAATTGTTCACCAGGACATTATGATTTATCACCACTTTACCGCAAAACAAAAGGAAATTATTGCGTCTGCAAATAGTATTTTTCAGGCTTTCCTAAAAAAAGAGGACGGATATGAGCTCACTGTCTTTGGACAATTTTACCACTTTTTCGGTCTTATTTTTGGTAACCATTACTATTTTGAGAGTCTCCCAAAAGCAAGGCGTGATTATAAGAGAATTCTTCAGCTCAAACAGGTTGTGGAATTTATTGAGAAAAACTACAGTTCCCCCATTACCTTGCAGCAGCTCTCTGACTCTGTTTCTATGTCTCCCAAATATTTCTGCCGCTTTTTTTCGGAGATGACGCACCAGACGCCTATGGATTACTTAAACAGGCAAAGAATTGAGCAGGCGTGTTACCAGCTCTCCACGACAGACGATTCCATCACGGAAATCGCATACAGAAACGGATTTAATGACTTGAGCTACTTTATCCGCACCTTCCGGAAATATAAGGGCATCACCCCCGGAAAATACAGAAAACCGGGCGCGTCACGCCCGGTCTCCTGAGTTTCATTCTTTTATATTCTGTAATTTGTTAATAATTAGGTGCATACACCATTCCATAAACAAGCACGCAGGATGCAGCCAGTAAAACAGAAGATACCCGGAAGAAGATTCTCTTCACTCTCTCACTTTTTATCAGTCTGTCCAGCCAGGTTTCATAACCCAGTGTAATAAAATACATTATCGGCAAAAGACCGGGCATAATATATCGTCCCTGCGCCTGAAAATCGCTGGCGTACGCGTAGTAGAGCAGAAGGATAACCGGTATTATAACAGCAATCAGAAGGCACAGTCTCAATAAATTCATACTGTTCCATACTTTCTCCTTCCGGTATCTTCTGATAATAAGCTCGCCTTTTTCATCTTTGATCCGTTCTTCACCCAGATCACGATTTGCAACAAAAAAGTATTTCCGGATACAGAAAAGATTTCCGGCAGCTCCAAGTGCAAAAAATACAACATATGCCTTTGTCCAGATTTCCGGCATGAAAATATCCATAAACCCAAACATTCCGATAAAGCTTGCCACCACGGTTCCCATCCAGTTATAATGCCATGTTTCCGGCTGCCAGAAGAGCATATACGGAAGGCTCATGCCGATTGCCTGCGGCGTTTCCCTGTTGGACGGCTTTAATTCCGGAATGGCATACATTTCCGCATAGTGGTCTGAAACCGTCATTCCCAGTATATCTCCGTCATACATGATTCCATTTCGGATAAACCACCAGCCGGTAAACAGAAATACGATTCCCAGCATGAAGAAACCTTTTTTCAGCATCTCCTGATAATTCCACTGCTGTTCCCCGCATTTCAGCATCATTCCTGCAAACAGAAGCGCGCTGCACAGAAGAAATCCATACGCATTGTAATACGACATCACACACAGAGACATGGATAAGCCCAGCTGCACACATACCTTACCCGTCCAGCCTTCCTGAACTGCTCTTACCCAGCAGTAAAATATCCATGCTGTCGCAAGAATCGCCAGGGAATCCATATTCTGGTATGTGTGAAGAAATGCCGCTCCGGGAAGAAACGTAACAAGAACTGCAAAAAACCATGCCTTTTCTTTTTCAAACAGCCGTTTTCCCAGCCTGAGAGCCACAAACGCCAGCAAAGTCCCAAAGAGTACATTTGTCAGACGCATAGATTTATAGTAAATGTCAAAATCATCTGTGAACAGAGTGGTCAGCCATCCAAAACCGGCTGATATAATACAACTTGTATAGGGTTTAAACGCATACGAAATTCCCCACTGTGGATTTCGTATCTCCGGATCGCGTCCGTCCGGCAGTTCCCCGTGCTCCACAATATAGTTGGTAAGCCTGTATCTCATCTCTTCATCAGGTGAAGCATTCAGGGGCGCCTTCATTGCCCACACAAACAGGAACAAAAACACAAATACCAGAAAAAGGAGCTCACATACTTTCTCCCGGCTGATAAACGCTTTTTTATCTTTCATTTCTCTCATTTTATATGTTTCCTTCTGATTTATAACCTTTTCAGGGAAAAATCCTGACTCTTTAATGTGAGGTTCGGATTGTAATAGGGGTCCGGTTTTGCAAAAATATCCGGCCAGTGACTCTCCAGGGTTGCGATTTCTCTTGCAAATCTCTCCCTCTTTTCCGGCGTATCCTCAAGCCCTCTTGATTTTGACTCGTAATGATACAGTTCCACATAAGGATTATATACCACGAGATAGCCGGCGTCCCGCACCTTAAGGCAGAAATCAATGTCGTTAAAGGCAACTGCAAGGTCTGTGCTTAAGCCGTCCACCTTATCAAAGGCTTCTCTTTTTACCATCATGCATGCCGCTGTCACTGCGCTGTAATTCTGTGCGCAGATAATTCTGTGACAGTACCCTGTATTTCCACGTGGCTGCTGTACAAAGCAGTGTCCTGCAATTCCGCCAAATCCAAGGACAACGCCTGCATGCTGCACCGTGTCGTCTTCATAATAAAGCCTTGCTCCCACGATTCCCACATCAGGGCGCATACAGTAGCCAAGAAGTTCTTCCAGCCAGTCCGCATTGATCACCTCTGTGTCGTTGTTGAGAAGAAGCAGATATTCGCCCTTTGCGTAAGAAGCGCCGAAGTTGTTAATCTCCGAATAATTAAAAGGACCGTCCCAGTAAACCATATGAACCTTCGGATTTTTCTTTTCCAGCTCTTTATAATAGGAAAAGGTTCTCTCCTCCGTACTGTTGTTTTCCACAATAATGTACTCAAAATTCCGGTACGTGGATTTCTCTTCCACAGAGGAAATACACCGTTCCAGATCCTCGATGTGGTCTTTATTTGGAATGATAATGGAAATCAGCGGATCATGATCACGAATATATCTCGTTCTGTAAAGTCCGAGATACTCACCTTTGTAAACCTCCGCTTTTATGCCGATTCTTTCAAAATGAGCCTCAATCGCTCTCTTGCCGGCATCAAAGGCGTACATCTTGCTCTCCGGATTTTCCGATGTGGAATCCTCATGGCATCTCCAGTGATACAGAATTTTGGGAATGTGATAAATATGCTGCGCTTCCTCCACACACCGGAAAATAAAGTCGTAATCCTGAGCACCGTCAAATTCCGGACGAAGAAGACCGACTTTATCGATCAGTTCTTTTTTTGCCACAAACAGGTGGCAGATATAATTCACCGTACAAAGCAGATCCAGGTTAAAATCCGGTTTAAAATGGGGCATAAAGAATCGGTTTCCCCTCATGCTCATTTTATCCTCGTCTGAATACAGAACGTCTGTATCCGGATTTTCATTTAACGCCTTCACGCATTCATAGAGAGCGTGTGCACACAGCACATCGTCATGGTCTGCAAACGCAATGAAATCTCCTGTTGCCGCCTCCATTGCCGCATTGGTATTCTGTGCAATGCGAAGAGGCTCTTCATTGTAAATCACTTTAATCCTGCTGTCAGATTCCTCAAGCTTCTGTAAAAGAGCTGAAACAGGAGAATGCTTTCCGCTTCCATCAGAAAGACAAAGCTCCCAGTTTGTATATGTCTGGGCTTTCACAGAATCTACAAGCTGTTTTAAGTATTCCTCTTTCGTCTTATAAAGAGGCACGACAATACTGATTTTCGGCGCGTAATCAAATGTTGCTTTTCTCTGTTTTGAAAGCTCGCTCTCTGTTGGAAGATGCTTCGGAAGCCAGTCGCTGTAATCTACCGGTCGGTTCGTACGCTCAGAAAGTTTTCTTGCCGCTTTTACAACAAGCGCCTTCACTCCATTTGCCTGCATATAGGCAAGGGCTTTCCTCCTGTATTTTTCTGCTTTTCCAAGAAAAATCTCTTTTGTTCCAAGACCTATCTTATGGACAGATTTGCTTCCGTCCTCCTGACGCATTACAAGGTAAAGAAATTTCCCGGAAAGTCCGTCTGCCTCCACATAAAATCCCGGTTCTCTGTCAATGAGACACTCCCGGAACATTCCTTCCACATCCACGCGGGCATTTCTCTGCACAGGCACAGAAAGGGGATTTTTATTTTCGTCAAAGAGGCGGATCTGCACATGAGAAGCACCTGCTGCCCATCCCCTTAACACGAGAGAATGATTTTTTTTATTTACCCGCTCTTCCTCTATATAAAACTGAGGTTTTCCTCTTTTCTTTGCGAGAACAGAAGACTTACTATGAAACCATTCCAGACGCTCCTTCTCAAACACAGCGTATACTTTTAACATCTTATATCCGGAAAGTTCCTCCGGAAGCTCTATGAGAGCTTCCACTCTCTGCCCGCCCAAAAGCTCCCCGTCCTTAAAGCGCTCGACTGCGCTTTTTGCAATGCACTGCTCTGTGGAAACCAAAAGCTTCTGATCGTCAAGAAATGCCTCTATGGTATATTTTTCAGGAATCACTCCCTGTATCAGATATTTGCACCTGTCATTTAAGAAAAAGCGTTCTTTTTCCACTATCAGCAACTGATTTCTCATGATTTCACTTCCTCTCCACCATCTTTCTGTATTTCCTGTACAGCTTCCAGATTTTCGTATTTTTCATTTCCCGTATAAGATGATTTTTTCTTTTAATCTCTTCTTTCAGCTCCCTGTTTTCTCTCTGAAGCTGTTCGTATTTTTCCTGACGCCACATAGCTCCCGGAGTCATATCTGCATACATCTCCCGCATGGGAATGTGACCTTCTGTAAGATACTTCTGGAAACACGCTTCCATTTTTTCAAACTGGCTCCTCATAGAAGGGGTGATTCCCAGTTTTCTGTACAGTATATCCTCATCAAGAACTTCCCTCATGGGATTGGTGCGGATATAATAGTGGATCACACGGTATAATACAAATTTTCCAGGAACAGGAAAATCAAAGGTCCACTCATAATCAAGGACAACCGGAGGATTCGTAAGCACAAGATTCTGACAAACCATGTCAATGTCCGTCACCTCTGCACACTCCATCTCCTGAAAAAATACAGTTTCTCCAAATACTTTTGTAAATTCCTCCGTAGTTTCAAAGATCCTGCCTTTATATATCTTTTCAATTTCTGTGAGATAGCCTGTGAGAAGTTTTTCCGCCTCTTCTTTTTCGCCCTGCTTTAAAAGACTGTCAAGACGCTCCTCCAGTGTCTCTCCTGATACGTATTCCAGAACTGCGCTTTTTCCCTCAAGTGTACATTTGTTACATACAAAAGGAGAATCCTGGAAGGCTTTTTCAAGCTCTTCTCGCCATTTTGCCAGAGAAGCCACGTGCGCTTCTCCCTCTTTTCCAACCGGTGTTTTTCGCACAATTCTCATGCCGTCCTGTTCCAGAATATCGGTGCGGAGAGAAAATCTTCTGCCTCTCTCATTCGAATATTTGCTGTATATTAATTTCTCCATTATCTGCCCTCCCACTGCGCCACTACAAGAAAGGAATTGGAAAATTCCGGGAATAAACCGCTCTCGATCAGGGAATCATACACCCTCGGTTCATCAAACAAATACACTCTTTCTCTGTCATAATTTGCAAATGCATGAGAAAGCTCCCCTTTTTTCGGAAGATACTCATCGGAATAAATCGTCATCGGGAATTTATAGTCCGGATACGGATAGTAAAAGAAGGTGGAAAACTCTCCCGCCTGGCTGATAATATCAGAAAGCTCTTTCTTTGAGAATGTTTTCACTCCCTCTGTTTTCGGATACCCTTCCAGACCTTCAAAATAAGTTCCTGTGTGGTCTTCTGTACAGCCTGCCCAGTATTTTAATCCCAGACGGTTTTCAATGGCAATGATAATTTTTCCTCCCGGCTTTAAGTGACGGGAAATCCGGCGCAGCATTTCCACATACGGTTCTTTTGTACCAATGTATCCTTCTGAATATTCAAACACGCCAATTAAAGTAATATAGTCAAATTTTTCTTCCAGATTTTTTTCTATGTCCTGGAAATTTCCTACCATAATCTTTATGTTATCGTAATTTCTGTTCCGGTAAGCATTGATGGTACTTCTCATTTTCGAAAGCTCAATGCAGGTAAGAGAGCCTGCTTTTTCCGCAAGAGCGCCTGTGACTGCTCCGCAGCCGGAGCCAATTTCCAGTACCTTATCTTCCTTTGTTATGGGAAGCCATTCCAGAACATTTTTCCGCACATGAGAAAAGTGATAAAGAACAGGCCAGCTCTTTCTCTGTGCAATGACATCGTTTAATTCCTCTTCTCTGTAATGCTTCGCGATTTCCAGAAGTTCCTCCTCAACGGGACCGTCACTGTATAAATCTTCTCCCGGATAATAGGTGTAATCCAGGGTCACATTTCCGATTTTTTCCTGCATAAAACTCTCCTTTTTATTCCAGTTCTTCAACGCTTACTCTGGAATTCATATCATAAAAACCAACTGTATTTTTATGGGAAACAACTGTAATGTTGCAGGCATCATAAAGCCTGTGGAATACAGTGAAATCTCCCGCTTTATATCCTGTACAGCCAAAAGAAAGGAGATATTCCCCTCCCTGAAGATTCATCTCCTGGGAAAAAGTCACCACACATTCCTTTCCTGCTTCTGCACACTTCACTTCCGCCTTTTCAAACAGAGTATTGGTTCCTGTAATTTCCGTTCCCTGTATGTTTTTGAAGGTAAACGCCATGATCGGCTGCTGGATCGTTTCATGAAAACGTACCTTCATCTTGATTGAGAAACTGCTTCCCTTCTCAATGGTATTGCTCTGTCTTCCCTTTGAATCCAAAACAACAAAATCCACGATCTCAGCCTGTTTATCTCCGTACTCCAGAGTATCCGGGTTTACCTGAAATCCTGCTCTCCAGTTTTCTGTTCCCTTTCCAGAAGAAGGCGCCTCTTCTCCTCCCTGTCTTACGGGATCCTGATTTACGAGAAGCTGCTTGTACATATCCACCATTTCTTTTGGATTGCCTTCCGCCAGCATTTTTCCCTTATTTAAAAGAACGACTTTGTCACAATATTTGGAGATACTGCTCAGATCGTGACTTACAAACAGAATCGTTTTTCCCTGCTTCTTAAATTCTTCAAATTTATGATAGCATTTTGCCTGGAAAAATACGTCGCCCACAGAAAGAGCTTCATCTACAATCAGGATTTCCGGATCAATGTTGATGGCAACCGCAAAGGCAAGACGTACAAACATACCGCTTGAGTACATCTTCACAGGCTGGTGGACAAAGTCCCCAATATCTGCAAAAGCGAGAATATCATCAAGGCGGGCGTCAATCTCCTCCTCTGTAAAACCGATCATCGTTCCGTTCAGATATATATTCTCAAGCCCTGTATATTCCATATTAAATCCGGCGCCAAGCTCAAGAAGGGCTGAAATCCTTCCGTTTACCTTTACCTCTCCCTCTGTTGGAGAAAGAACGCCCGTAATAATTTTCAGAATGGTGGATTTACCGGAACCATTTGTTCCGATAATACCCACGCACTCTCCTTCTTCTATATCAAAATTCACATCTCGAAGCGCATAATGCTCCCTGTATTTCTTTTTTCTTGAAAGTCCCAGAGACTCTTTCAGACGGTCAGAGGGCTTTTCATAAAGTTTATACATTTTTGTCAGGTGCTGCACCTGAATGGCTTTTTTATTTTCCACTTGTCCCTCTCCTTATAATACATCTGCAAAATGAACACGAAGACGCTTAAATACCCAGTTTCCGAAAACGAAACAGAGAATCGTAAATACCCAGAAATAAAGCGTCCACACAGGGCTTTCAAAAAACCACTTTTTCATAACAAAAGCATCTCTGTAACCGGATACAATATAGTACATGGGGTTTAACTGAAGCACCTTCTGAAGAAGCGGATGACCCGGAAGGGACGTTTCCGCAATCCACATGATCGGAGTCAGCCAGATGCCTACCTGAAGACCGATGCTGATAATCTGTGTCAGATCCCGGAAAAAGATAACAACTGCACAGGTGGCATAAACAAGTCCCAGCACAAGAAGGAAGGTACAGCCGCTGTAATAGAGAATCTGGATATAATATAAATCCGGAAATTTCCCATAGCACATATACAGAATAATTGTAAACAGCACGAAAAAGCCGTGTACAAACATCGCTGAAATAATCTTCACAACAGGAAGTACGCTGATATTGAAAACGACTTTTTTTACAAGATAATTATATTCAAGAAGAGAGTTTGTTCCTCCTATCAAAGCGTCCTGGAAGAAAAACCAGGGCACGATTCCAGCCACAAGATAAAGAACAAAAGGAACTCCCAGATCTCCTGTACCAGATCGAAAGCCCACAGAAAAAACAAACCAGTATACAAGAATTGTTACAATCGGCTGAACAAACGCCCACACAATTCCAAGATAGGAACCTGCATACTTTGTCTTAAAATCATTTTTTGCCAGTTTAAAAACCAGCCGGCGATTTTTATATAATTCCGCCGGCAGGAAAAAAACAGTCTTCAACATCTTTGGCTCCTATCTGTGAAACTCTTTTAAGCCGTGCCATTTTTTATCCTTGTCGGAAAGCTCCAGCTCCATTCCTTCCGGAACCGGCCATTCTACGCCAATATCCGGGTCATTCCAGATAAGACCGCCCTCGTCGTTCGGGTGATAAAAATCAGAGCACTTATAAGTAAATTCCGCATTCTCGGAAAGTACAAGGAAACCGTGTGCAAATCCCTTTGGAATAAAGAACTGCTTCTTATTTTCTGCGGAAAGAAGAACGCCGTACCATTTTCCGAATGTTTTGGATCCTTCTCTTAAATCAACTGCCACATCATAAACTTCTCCGCTCACTACGCGCACAAGCTTATCCTGCGGATACTGGATCTGGAAATGAAGCCCGCGAAGCACTCCGTAATGTGAGCTTGACTGGTTATCCTGTACAAACTCCACATCAATTCCAGCCTCTTTAAAATCATTGTAATTGTATGTCTCCATAAAATATCCTCTGGAATCACCAAATACCGTCGGCTCAATTACTTTCAGTCCTTCTATATCTCCACATGGAGTTACTTTAATTTTTCCCATTTTTCTGTCTCCTTTCAAAATCCCTTGAAATTTAAAATTGTTTCTGTCACATATGCTACATCTTTCATGTCAAGATTATAAAACATGGGAAGACGGAGAAGCCTCTCGCTCTCTTTCGTCGTGTACACATCTTCCCCTGAAAATCTTCCAAATTTCTGCCCTGCAGGAGCCGTATGAAGAGGAACATAGTGAAATACACTTCGGATCCCGTTTTCCTTCAGATAAGCGATCAGTTCTGTACGCACTTCCTGATCTCTTACTTTCAGATAATACATATGGAAGTTATTTGTACAGCCATCGGGAATAACCGGCCGCGCAATCTTTCCTTCCTCCTCCAGAGCTGCAAAATGTTCATGATAGTAATGATAAATTTCTTCCCTCTTCTTACTGATTTTATCACATTCTTCCAGCTGTGCATAGAGGTAAGCTGCATTCAGCTCGCTTGGAAGATAAGAAGATCCGTAATCAATCCAGCGGTACTTATCTACCTGCCCCCGGAAAAACTTGCTTCTGTCTGTTCCTTTTTCCCGGAGGATTTCCGCTCTTTCCTGGTATTTATCGTCCGAAAAAACAAGAGCGCCGCCCTCTCCCATTGTATAATTCTTTGTTTCATGGAAGCTGTAACAGCCGAAATCTCCAATCGTGCCGAGAGCCTTTCCTTTATAATAAGAACCGACTGCCTGAGCTGCATCCTCCACAACTTTTAAATTATATTTTTTTGCCAGAGATATGATCGTATCCATTTCACAGGAAATTCCCGCGTAATGAACAGGAACGATCGCCTTTGTCTTCGGTGTGATCGCCGCCTCAATCTTTGTCTCATCAATATTCATGGTATCCGGACGAATATCCACAAATACAATTTTTGCTCCCCGAAGCACAAAGGCGTCCGCTGTCGACACAAACGTATAGGAAGGCATGATCACCTCGTCACCCGGTTTTATATCACAGAGATAAGCTGCCATCTCAAGGGCATGGGTGCAGGAAGTTGTCAGCATTACATGCCTGGCATCAAATTTCTCCTCCATGAATCCGGAACATTTTTTTGTATATGTCCCGTCGCCGCACAACATTCCCTTTTCTATGGCGTCCTGTATATAAATAAGTTCCTTTCCCACAAATGCAGGTCTGTTAAAATCTATCATCTTCTGTCACCTTTATCTTCTGTTCACGCACACACCATTTCTGTCAAAAGTGTATTCTTTCCCGTCAATTACCATTGTTCTGTTTTCTACACGAACTCCGGACATATCTGTTCTGCCAGGATAAAAATAATACCATTTTCCTTTTACTTTATGCCACTGCTTGTACGCTTTTCCTTCCTTATTAAAATAGTATGTGTTCGTTTTTCCATTTTCCTTTATCTGAGCGAACCCCTTATTCAGTCTTGCGCCGTCCTCTCCGTAGTAATAGATATTGCCGTCTGTTCCGATTCTTTTTCTGTTAGTAAAAGCATATCCCTTTTTACTTTCGAAAAGATAAAATTTTCCGTGTACATTTCTGGAACCTTTATAAGCATACGAATCCGCGCCTATATAATATTTCTTCCCATCTGCTTCCACCCATGTGTTTTTCACACGGATTCCGTTTTCATCTGCATAAGAAGTTCTGTTTGTTGTCTTGGAATAAAGGAGCTTATTCTGGAAAAGATGACCGTCCTTACTGTCAAAGCAGTAATAATCTTTTCCGATCTTTCTTGTTCCTTTTAATAATTCTCCATTTTTATAATAATATTTTTTTCCATTCTCCTCTACCCATCCGTCTTTTGCTGTATCGGAATCCTCACCGACATCTGTTCCCGGCTCATAGCTGCTTAGCGGCTCTGTTCTTGGCACAATTTTCTTTGTGTAATCCACATATCCGAAGTTCACATCTACGTTACAGTATTTGGAAATTCCATCGATCAGACCTTTTGTAGGATTTAAAACACCGCCTCCGTCTCCGTCTGTTGCCTGCCAGATCGTATAATCATACAAAGATTTGGACGGCGCCTGAATTTTATCTCCATAGCTTGCGATCCATACATCAAGATCGGAAAGACGGCTCATATCTACTTTGCTGCTATACCAGTATGTATTGCAGTAAACCATTGGATAATATCCGGCTCTTTTTATCTCATCACAGAAGGTACGGGCAAGTTCCGATATTTTAGACGGGGACAGCTTTCCCATCTGAGGATATTCCAGATCGAACACTACCGGATATGACACTTTATACCCTCTCATTTTTCTGATAGCAAGCTTCGCTTCCTCAAGCGCCTGTTCTTTTGTGGTTGCCGTGCTGTACACATAAGTCCCCACCGGCATTCCCGCTTTATTTGCCTCCTGCATATTGTAATCATATCTTTTATCAAGATACCCTGTTCCATATGCTATTCGTATCATGGCGAAATCCACGTTGGATTTTTTCACCTTTGCCCAGTTAATGGTATCCTGCCACTCAGATACATCAATTCCACGGGTAATTGCGCCGGGTATCTGCACACCGCTTCCGTTGTAGCAAACTCCGTTGATTTTCTGCCACGCTTTGGGATTTATTTTTTTAGCGTCAGCTCTTTCTTTCTGTTCTTCCCGGACAACCGTTCCGCTTCTGTCGTATGGCTCAAATGGATTGGCATTTACTGTAGAAACGCTCCCCGAGATTATTCCCAAAGTTACCACTGCCAGTCCTACAGACAGCCATCTTTTCCACTTTCTCATATTTTTTCCTCTTTTTTTCTGATACATACTTTTTTCTTTTTCCTGTATTTAAAGCTACAGTCCTTATTATACAGACTGCCTTCCTAAATTTCAAGAAAGAATATAAAAGCCTTCCTGATATGTTGTCAGAGAACAAACAGGAGATATGCTGTTAAACATATCTCCTGTGCAAATCACCTGTACATCTCTGCCTTTTAAATAGACGGGTCTGTCGGATCAAAATTATATGGCGGTCTCATAGGAACCCTTGCTCTTCTTCCGAGAGGTCCTTTGAGAGCTTCTCTTGATTCATATTTCTTATCGAGAATACGAATTGTTGCCCCGTTACAGTTCTCATACACCCATTTTGCATCTGCAACACAAGCGCGGATACATCCGTGTGATGCCGGATTTCCAAGCTTATTGTACTCTGCTGCCGGAACACTGTATGGATTCATCTGCGCTCCTGATACAGAATGGATAAAGATTCCGCCAAGCCCAGCTCCCTGTACATGCGTTCCATACTGTCCCCATGACGGTCCCATAAGGCTCTGCCATCTTCCGCTTCTTCTGAGTACAAAGGTTCCTGTGGGAGTTGGTGTTTCCGGTTTACCTACAGAAACGCGGATAGATTTTACCGGAACGGTTCTGCTCTGATCGTAAATGGTCATTACGCCGTTGGTGCAATCAACCTCCACATAGTACGGTCCTCTGTATACAGATGTAAGATCGTTGATACGGTAAGCTTTTTCATCGAAATAATAACGAAGCCCGTCAATGACTGCGCTTGTATCTTTGTAGAAACCATTTCCTTTTGGATCCACATAACGAACCTTGTTCTCAGAATTGCTTAACACAACCCAGCCTGTACAGAATTTTCCCTGTTCATCAAGCCAGCCGTATGTTCCGTCCTTCCAGACAAATATATTTGTCTGAGAAACAAAGTTTTTAAAATAATACCACTTTCCGTTTATCTTTCTCCACTCATTGTTGGAAAGCTGTCCATCGCTCTCTGCATAATACCACTTGTTATTATATTTAATCATGGTATTTTTAAATACTTTTCCTCTGTGGGTATTAGAATCGGAAATCTCAAAGAAATATGTTTTTCCGTCAATGGTCTTAATTCCACTTGCCAGTTTTCCTATATCATCGAAATACTGATTGCCGACCCATCTTTCCATATAGTGATCTCCATTGTCACGGAAATAGAACCAGCCAAGGAATTTTCCAGATGGCCATTTTACCTTCTGCCATCCTTTTTTCTCAGAAACACGTCCTGCTGTACTTCCGAAATAGTAATACTTCGGTCCCACAGATGTAGGGCACTGTTTCCACATATTTTTCCAGCCTACCTGTTTGCCGTTCTTTGTAAAATAATAACGATAATTTCCGTAGCGGACCAGTTTGTCTTTTACAATACGCCCCTGGGAATCAGAGCCATACCATGCCCCGTCCACACATTTTGTTCTTCTGTTCTTTAAAATATATCCGTTGTGATCCAGAAGATATTTTACAGAACTGCTCTTTGGAGTTACCGTGATTGCCACGTTTCCCTTATGTATTACAGCTTTTCCTTTATCTTTGCCCTTGTTGCTTCTGTTAAAGTAAATCCATTTTTCACCTTTGCTGTTTGTTCCCATACAGCGCCAGCCGCCCATAAACATTTCTCCCGGAATCTTGCTGTCCGAGTCAAAGAAGTATTTAGAACCGTTAATTCCGATAAATCCTGTTCTTGGTGTTCCATCATCTTTCAGACAGTAATATTTGCCATTAATGGAAAGATAACCGGTATCCTTATATTTATCGTTCATGGATTCCACGCTTACATTCGGACCTGATTTTCCATAAAGGCGGAATTTACCATTCTGATACAGCCAGTAATTTTTCTTCTGCTGTCCCAGATCAGAAGTAACAGGAGTTTTAGGAGTGCCTGTGTACTCTTTATAAAGAGCTGCCGTACTGTCCTCTGTAAAGTAAAGCTCTCCCTCTTTGCTCAAAGTATAGCCCGGTGTTCCCGGCTGGACTGTCTTTCTTCCAGTTACCATGATTCCGTCTTGATCGAAAAGATAATAGCCCGTGTGGGTGCCTTTTACCGACTGTGTTGTAACCTGAACAAGACCGTCTGCCGCTGTATAAACATCTCTGCCTTCTGCTGCTCTCTCTGTGCTTGTTCCGTCCATGCCCTCTCCGACACCAGCACCGGTCATGCTCTGCTCGTCCTGCTCTGTTTCAGCCGGATCTTCCACTTCTATCGGCTCTGTGGAAACTTCTGTTTCCATCGGCTCCGCTGTTTCCATAGGAAGCACGTCCTCCGCACCTTCTGAAACCACTTCTTCATTTACATTCTCAAGTGTCTGTATATCTGCCTGCGGTTGTTCTGCCTCTGTGCTTTCACCACCGACTGCTGTTTTGTTTCCTTTCTTTGCCAGCTTCCAGCCTTCCGGAACTTTTATCCAGTATTCCGGTCCCACTGTCACAGAACCAGATTTACTTTCTCCTGCCTGAACCTGAAACATTACATCTGTCTCCGGCACTTCCACGCTTTCCTCTCCTGCTGACAGAATATCCTCCTGCGGCATTGAAGAATCTGCCTCCGGTGTTATGCTGGCTTCCGGCGTCACGGTTATCTCTGGTGTTACGGTTGCCTCCGGTGTTACATCTGTTTCCGGCATCTCCAGGCTGTCGTCCTGATTTTCTTCAGGAACTTCCGGTGTTACCGGCTCTTCCGGAAATTCTTCTTCCGGCTCAAAGGGCTCTGTAACTGTAACATCTCCCACTACGCCGTCCGAAACACCGTCGCTTAAAGCTGATGCCCCTGCCTGCACTACCATAGACATACACATGGTAAGGCTCAAAACGGCTGCTACCACTTTTTTCTTCATATGTGCTCCTCCTTTTATAATAAAAATAAACAGATGTCGTTCCTACTCTCCAAGTCCGCCTTCTATAACGGTTACAAGCGCATGAAGCGCCGTTTCCTCATCTGTCCCCTCACAGACAAGTTCAATTTCATCTCCACACTTTACACAGGCTCCCAGGACACTGAGAACGCTTTTTGCATTGGCAGTTCCGCCGTCAAACGTAAAGGTGATGAGAGATTTATATTTCATTGCTTCCTTGCAAAGAATCCCTGCTGGCCGCAAGTGAAGCCCTGTGGGATTTTTCACTGTCACTTTCTGGCTGATCATTTTTCGTCTCCCCTTAGTTTTATTTTTCTTCTGTAATTGTAGAAACTTTGGAAACCTTTATTTCTGTCTTTACGTCCTCTATCAGTTCATAACCTTTGGGAAGAGTAATTTTAACAGGAACTTCATAGCTTCCTTCTTTTTTATCAGATAAGTCGATGGACGCCTTAATGTCGTCTTCACTTAACGCCTCTATATCTCCGTCCACTGCCTTAACTCTCACTTCCATCTTGTCAATTTCAAAGGATACCTGAAGGTCGTCCGCCTTATTTTTAAACCGAACGCTGTCTTTTGTCGCCGGAATCGTAAAGATTTTTCCGCCTTCCGGAATAATCCTGATATTTACCCATACTTCTTTGCTGGAACCGCTGGTAAGCTTCAGACCTTCCGAGAGAAGTTCTGCGATATTTACCTTCTCCTCCACGTCTTTCTTCGCTCCGCTGATGTCCACACTTTTTTCATCCTGTACCCAGATGGTATTTCCCATGACTTTCAGCTCATCCAGTGCTTCCTCGCTTCCTGCCACGCTGACTGTTTCAGGAACCGTCACTGCGCTGTCCACCACATAACCTTCTGCCGGCTCGCCTTTATAATTCACATTGATCTTCACGCCTGCACGAACCTTCCACAATTTTGTAGTGACGGTTGCCTTCACATTGTCCATGCCGATATACTTCATTGAGTCCTCTGAAAGCTGTTCCTGATTTTTATCGATAATCGTAAGGTTTTCCGTATCCGTAGTATCCTCTGTAATTCCGTTTACATCTACATTTACCATTACCTTATCTATTTTATTGATCATGGACTTCGGTCCTGTAATCCTGACTTTCTCCGGACTCACAATCTGCGAACCAATCTCATAGCCCTTTCCCGGAGTTTCCTCTCCACTGTTGACTGTCACCATAAACTCAGCCGTTGCCCTGTCTTCCAGTCGGACGCTCATATTCTGAGGCTGTACGGAAATATTGTTGGGGCTGATTCCCGGACAAGTAACACTGATCGGGATCATAACCGGATTTGTCTCAAGACTCACCGCCTGCTGTGCATCTGCCACAGCCTGAATATCTTCCGCAGTGATCCTGCTCAATGTTTTTCTCTCTGCCTTGATGGTCACACGAACAGTAGACTGATCGTCATCACGCATGCATACCTTATCCGTATCTTCTATATACTGCTTGTTTGTGAGTTCTACATTAGAAATAATATAGGTCTTGCTGACTACCGGATTGTCCACATTGACTACAATCAGCCACACAAGAATTGCCACCGCAAGAGACATTATTTTTAAAGGAAAGTTATTTGGTCGTTTTTTCTTCATGTTTCACTCTCCCTTTCAGTAAATGACGCAGCTTGCCATTCTCAATCACCGTTTTGTTCTGTGCCTTTACAAGAGCGGATCGAAGAGCGGCACTGTTTACACAGCGCGTCAGTTTTCCTTCCTGTGCAATCGAAACTTTTCCAGTTTCTTCTGATACAATAATTGTAAGAGAATCGCTCACCTCACTGATTCCCACACCGGCTCTGTGTCGTGTTCCAAGCTGTTTGCTCAGTTCCATATTATCGGAAAGAGGGAGATAGCAGGTAGCTGCCGCCACTCGATTCCCCCGTACGATCACCGCCCCATCATGGAGAGGAGTATTATGCTCAAAAATATTAATAAGAAGCTGACTTGTAATCACAGCATCAATATTAATTCCCGTTCTTTCATATTCGGAAAGACGATTTTCCTGTTCTATTACAATCAGTGCCCCTGTCTTCACTTCCCCCATGTCAAAGCAGGCTTTTACCAGCTCGTTAATGGTCTTGTCCGTAAATCTTTCTTTTACTTCTTTTCCTGTATCAAAGGGAATTAAGGTTGCCATAATTTTTTTCTGGCCCAGCTGTTCCAGCATTTTCCGGAGTTCCGGCTGAAAAATAACCATAACACCAATAATCAGCACATTGGATAATTTACTGATTATCCACAGGATTGTGTTCATTTTAAAAATATAGGCAAGAAAAATGAAGGCAAGCACCACAAGGATTCCCTTTAGCAAAGTGTAGGCTCTTGTAAACTTAATCCATACCATAAACTGGTACACAAAAAAGGAAATCAGAAAAATTTCTATCACATCGATCACACCTACGCTGGGAAGGGATACTTTTGATAAAAATCCTGACAATATGGACGAAATACTTTCCATGGTGCTCTCCTTTCTATTTGTTTCTTTTCTGTTCCGAAGCGGCTATCCCCTTCTCTTATAAATCTTTCAGGGATTCCTCCAGCTTCTTCTCAAAATCTACTTCATCTGCCTTTTCTCTGGAAACCGGTGCCGCAGATTTTGGAGCTGCCGCTTTTTTTCCGTCTTCCTGAAAAATAGGATTTGCATAGGAAACTATGTCTTCCTCTGCCTTTTTGTCTTCTTTTACAGGCTGTGCTGTGATTTTCTTGATGCTTCTCTCGGAAGTTGTCACAGAAGCTTTTGGTACAGCCTTCACATAATAATAGTATTCGTCATCTTCATATTCCAGACGTTCTGTACGTGTATAGTCTCCTCCGAATACAAAAAATTCCAGAATGATTCCCACTAAAACAGAAAGGATCGTCTGTACAAGAAGAACCGGCAGAGATACCGTAACACCGCTCACAAAGAAGCTTCCGCCCAGCATGACCAGAATATATGCCACACCTCCGGTAATAATGGAAATTCTCCATGCAAAATCAAAGGAACGCGTACGGATCAGATTTACAATTAAAATAACTGCAACAAAGGCAACAAGTGTGATCCACATTGCCCAGTTCTGCATCAGTCCGTCTGAGAGGATTCTCAGCTTCTCAAGCATATCCACGTCCGGATTTGCAAGTGTCTCCGAATTGCTGCGGATAAGCCGGATTACATAATAAAGAATCACTCCGCTTCCCGCCGGAAAAGCAGCAAAAGCATTTCCCATAAGACCGCTTCCGATTGGAAGAAGCGCCGGTATTCCGAATCCAAAGGAAAGTGGCGTGCATACAAGTACGATATTCTGTCCTGCGCTGAATCTCAGGAAAAGAACGGCAATAAACAAAATAATAATCAGCATAAATGCCGCTGTTTCTATTCCCAACGCATAAGAATGTCCCAGTATAAGCAGGAATCCTGCAAAAACAGTCACTCCAGGCGGCAGTATGGAACAGATAAGCGCCAGAACAAGTACAATAAACACATTATTTAACTGGCTCATATAGCCCATATTTGCGTTGATCCAGATAAAATACACAAGGGCAACCGCAAATTTGATAACCGGCAGAAGATAAATTTCGTACTGCCCGTAAAGGTTCTTGATTTTCTGTTTTAATTCCAGTAATGCTGTCATTTTCTGTAACCTCCCGCTTTTGTGCGTCCTGCTGTTTTCTTTTCTTCCCGGCCATACATTTTCTCAAGCTTTGTGAGCCCTATATAATAGTTCTTCACGCTTTTCTTGGCACGATGATACCGGACGGAATACTGAACATATGTGAGGCAGGAATAAAAAACAAGAAGCACCACATATCCCAGGATCACATAAATACCAAGATTTACCAGATTCATTTTATGAATGTTGCTCATAAGATATTCTGCAAAATATGCTGCCAGTCCTGCCAGGATCAAGGCATATCCAATTGTCACAAGAAAGAAATTCTTAATAAGAGCCAGACCAATATAGTCGCTTCTGTAATATCTGCTCACAGGAAGATATTTCTTACCTTCTCCCTTCTCGTACATGGCAAGTTCTGTCATTATCTTTACTTTTTCTTCATTTAACATAGACAAACTCCTTATATTTAACCATATAGACTGATTGTAACATATATCCCTACCTATGAAAAGTATTTTTCCCAACCTTTTCAGGAAAACCTTAATATTCTTAAGGATTTCCTGTACACAACGTAAGAAAATACACGTTTTTTGCCCCGCCTGCCATAAGGCTGGCAGAAATCTCATCCATTGTACTCCCTGTTGTATAAACATCATCGATCACAAGAAGCGTAAGACCCTTTACGTTTTTCCTTAAAACAAAGGCATTTTTCAGATTGCGCCTTCTCTCCTGTGCATTCAGTTTTTTCTGTGATTTCGTATTCCTGCACTTTTCTATCATCTTCTCATCACATGGAATTCCGGTAAGAAACGAAAGATGCCCGGCAATATATGCCGACTGATTAAACCCCCGCTTTTTCTCCTTTTTTCTGTGAAGAGGAACCGGGATGATCCTGTCCGGTTTCCACCTGATTATATCTTTTTTCCCGAAAAGGAAGATTGTCTCTGCATAAAATATCCCATATTCCCTGCAGCCGTAATATTTATATTTCTCAATGGAAAACTTCCACATCTCATCATAAGGAAAAATTCCTTTTCCCTGCATAAAATTCCGCTCTCTTTTCCCACAGTCTCTGCAGTATTCTGCCTCCTTATCCACCTGTCTGCCGCATTTCATGCACCTTGCCCCGGATACAGGGCGGATTTTTTTCTCGCACTCCGGGCAGACAAGCCGCTTCTGTTCCCTCAAAATCTCATGACAGAGGGGACAGCATCTCGGATATAAAAGATTCAAAAAATTCTCAGCTTTCAAACGCGTCCTTTCTCCCCGACTGCGCTCTCTTCTGCCTCGCTTAACTCCCTTATCCTCACATCAAGGGAGCTGTATCTTCTCTGCTGTTTTTCATTTCTTATCATCTCACCAAATGTCTCTTCGCTTCCCACAATAGTCACGCATTTACGCGCCCTTGTCACCGCAGTATAGAGGAGATTTCTGTTTAAAAGCATCTGCGGTCCGGAAAGAAGCGGAATCACCACTGCCGGATATTCGGAACCCTGAGATTTATGAATGGTAATGGCATAGGCAAGCTCCAGCTCTTCCATTTGCTTAAACGAATATTCCGCACATCTTCCGTCCTCAAATTCCACGGTTGCCGTCTCTGCAAATTCGTTGATTTCCGCAAGGATCCCTGTGTCCCCATTGAACACACCGACTCCTTTTTCCACAGGAATGCCGTATTTTCCACGCACTTCCCACTCAAGCTGGTAATTATTTTTCACCTGCATGACCTTGTCTCCCTGACGGAAAAGCTGTCCTCCCAATTCTCTCTCTTTTTTTCCGTTTTCCGGAGGATTTAAGTATCTTTGAAGAATCTGGTTCAGACGCTCCACCCCAAGAAGCCCCTTTCGCATCGGAGTGAGAACCTGAATGTCAAAAGGCTTCGCCTGTACATAGCGTGGCATTTTTTCCTGGATCAGGGCAATGACAACACGAATAATAATATCTGCGTCGTACCGCTTCAGGAAAAAGAAATCCCGGCTCTTATTATCAGGGATCACCTGTTCGCCTCTGTTGATCTTGTGGGCATTCACTACAATGTCGCTCTCCGATGCCTGACGAAAGATTTTTTTCAGTTCTACAACAGGAAAGCTCTCGCTCCGGATAATATCACGAAGCACATTTCCCGGTCCCACACTTGGAAGCTGATTTTCGTCTCCTACAAGAATCAGCCTTGTTCCTGCTGTCACTGCAAGAAGAAGGGAGTGCATAAGAAAAATATCCACCATAGACATCTCATCTATGATGATCACATCTGCCTCAAGAGGGTTCTGTGCATTTCGCTCAAACTGTACGGCGTGACCCTCCCGCTCTTCCTCCGGCATTCCCGAAAGCTCCAGAAGACGGTGAATGGTCTGCGCCTCATATCCTGTCGCTTCTGTCATTCGCTTTGCAGCCCTTCCTGTAGGCGCTGCCAGGCGAAGCTCCGCACCTTCGCTTTCAAAAAAGCGGATAATGGCATTGATCGTTGTTGTTTTTCCGGTTCCCGGACCTCCTGTCAGTACAAAAAGACCGTTGGACGCAGCTTCCCTCACAGCTTTTTTCTGCATTTCATCAAGGACTGTACCTGTCTCCTTTTCAATCTGCGCAATTCTTTTTTCTGTGCTTTTTTCATCTTCCGGACAGGAAACATTCAGCTCACACAGCATTCTTGCCGTATTCAGCTCCAGATAATAATGCTGGCTGGGGTACACGATGGTTTCTTTTTCCCGCTCTTTTAAAACAACCTTTCTGTCAATCGCCATATCCATAAGATGCTTTTCCATATAGGAAATATCCACCTGGAGAAGAGACGCGGCTCTTCGGAACAGTTCTTCCTTCGGAAGGTAAATATGACCTTCTCCCGATGCCTGCAATAAAACATACAACATTCCGCTTCGGATTCTGTAATCTGAATCTGCCTGGATCCCGATCCTGCCGGCGATCTCATCTGCAATTTTAAATCCCACGCCGCTTATGTCTTCCGCCAGGCGATATGGGTTTTCCTGGAGAACGTTATAGAGAGACTGCCCGTATTTCTGATAAATCTTTGCCCCCAGATTCAGGGAAATCCCGTATTTCTGGAGAAAAATCATAGCTCTTCGCATATCTGCCTTCTCTGTTACCTGCGCAGCAATCTCCCGCGCTTTTTTTTCGCTGATTCCTTTGATCTCCGCCAGTCTTTCCGGTTCTTCCTCCACGATCCGAAGAGTATCTTCCCCGAACCGCCTCACAATTCTTGCAGCAAGGGCAGCTCCGATTCCTTTTATGGCGCCCGATCCAAGATAACGCTCCATTGCAAGAGAGTCCTCCGGCATTTTCTCTGTGAAAGAGGCAATCTGAAACTGTTTTCCATATACCGGATGGTGGATATAGTTTCCCGAAGCCTCAATGGTGGCTCCCTGAGATATATCCGGAAACGTGCCCACGCAGGTCAGTTCTTCCTCTCCTGTCTGTTTCAGAACCATTACTGTATAACCATTCTGGTCATTTCGGAAAATAATATGGTCTATGTATCCTGTTACTGTTTCACTCATTTTTTTGCTCCTGTGATAGAGAAGAGGTGCTGCATGGCAGCACCTCTTCTGTTTTTACTCCATTTTCGCCATTACATCTGCATATTTTCCTGTTCCCACAGCCGCTACCAGCATTGCGTCCTGAACAGTCAGCGTATTGACTCCTGTTTTCTGTTCTATCAATGTATCCATTCCATGAAGCAGAGCACCACCGCCTGTAAGGACAATTCCTCTGTCCACAATATCTGCTGCCAGTTCCGGCGGTGTTTTCTCCAGAACTCCGTGAACTGCCTCCACGATCTGTCCTGTAGCGTCTTTTAAAGCCACGCGGATTTCCTCTGAGGTCAGAGTCGTCATTTTGGGAAGACCGGTAATGACATTTCGTCCCTTCACTTCCATCGTTCTGGGATCCGCTTCCTCGCAGGCTGTTCCGATCTGGATTTTAATTTTCTCAGCCGTATCTTCTCCTATAAAAAGACTGTGCTTTTCTCTCACATACCGCATGATCGCCTGGTTGAAATTATCGCCTGCCACCTTCACAGAGGCAGATACTACAACGCCTCCTATGGAGATCACAGCAACATCTGTTGTCCCTGCCCCAATATCCACGATCAGGTTTCCAAAAGGCTTTGAAATATCCACACCGGAACCAATGGCAGCCGCAATCGGCTCTTCCGCCAGATACACTCTTCTTGCGCCTGACTGGTAGGTTGCCTCCTCCACCGCTTTCCTTTCAATTTCCGTAATTCCGCTCGGAACACAGATACTGATACGCGGCTTTCGGAAAGCTCTTGGTCCCATCGCCTTTGCCACGAAAAATTTCAGCATTTTTTCCAGAACATTATAGTCTACGATCACGCCCTGGCGCACAGGCCAGATCACTTCCATATTTGAGTTTGCGTGAGACGCCATCTGGCGCGCTTCCTCGCCAATAGCACGGATTTTCTCTGTATTTTTATCATATACCACAACGGAAGGCTCCTGAAGGACGATTCCCTTTCCTGTGGAATAAACAAGACTGTTTCTTGTTCCTATATCAATTCCAATATCACTTGCAGGCATTTCTTTTCCTCTCTGTAACTGTATACTCGTACAGCTATTCTTCTCTTTTATCAAGTACGTTCCTTAATGATACCAGAATTCCCCGCAAATGAAAAGAGCTGCCATCTGAATTTATAAACTTTTCAGAGTCTCTGTATGCTTTCCCCTGTTCCCGGCAGACTGCTGTCCGTTTCATTTTGTCAGATATTTTTTTACATACTGCCCTGTATAGGAAGCCGGATTTGCCGCCACCTCCTCAGGTGTACCTTTTGCAATCACTGTGCCGCCTTTGTCGCCGCCTTCCGGTCCAATGTCAATAATATAATCGGCAGTCTTGATCACATCAAGATTATGCTCAATTACAACAACCGTATTGCCGCCCTCGGAAAGCCTCTTTAAAATTTCAATGAGCTTGTGCACATCTGCAAAATGAAGCCCTGTTGTAGGCTCGTCCAGAATATAAATGGTTTTTCCCGTGCTCCGCTTGCTGAGCTCCGTTGCCAGCTTGATCCTCTGCGCCTCTCCTCCGGAAAGCGTAGTAGACGGCTGCCCGAGACGGATATAAGAAAGTCCCACATCGTAAAGCGTCTCTATCTTTCTTCTGATAGACGGAACATTTTCAAAGAAGGTAAGCGCTTCCTCCACCGTCATATTCAGAACATCGTAGATACTCTTGTCCTTATATTTCACTTCCAGAGTCTCTCTGTTGTACCGTTTTCCCTTACATACCTCACAGGGAACGTATACGTCCGGCAGAAAGTGCATCTCTATTTTTATAATGCCGTCTCCGCTGCAGGCTTCGCACCGTCCGCCTTTTACATTAAAACTGAAACGTCCTTTTTTATAGCCCTTTGCCTTGGCATCTGCTGTTGCCGCAAAAAGGTCGCGGATCTGATCGAACACACCTGTATACGTAGCCGGATTGGAGCGCGGCGTTCTTCCGATCGGAGACTGATCTATGTCGATTACCTTGTCAAGCTGATCTGCTCCGAGAATGTCTTTATGCTTTCCCGGAATGATCCTGGCTCTGTTTAAATCTCTCGCAAGACGCTTATAGAGGATCTCATTGATCAGGGAACTTTTTCCGGAACCGGAAACTCCCGTAATGCAGGTCATAACGCCAAGCGGAATGTCTACATCAATATTTTTAAGATTATTTTCCGCCGCCCCTCTGATTTTCAGAAAACCGGTCGGTTTTCTTCTCTCTTCGGGCACAGGAATCCGGATCCGGCCGCTCAAATAAGCTCCTGTCACAGAGCGCTCATTTTTCATAAGCTCCTCCGCTGTGCCGATTCCCACAAGCTCGCCGCCGTGTTCCCCGGCTCCCGGTCCAATATCAACCACGCAGTCTGCCGCCAGCATAGTGTCTTCATCATGCTCCACGACGATCAGACTGTTTCCCAGATCGCGGAGGTGCATCAACGATTTAAGAAGTTTATCATTATCCCTCTGATGAAGCCCGATACTTGGTTCATCCAGAATATACGCCACTCCCACAAGACCGGAACCGATCTGTGTAGCAAGACGGATTCTCTGCGCCTCCCCTCCGGAAAGGGTTCCCGTTGCTCTTCCCAGTGAAAGATAATCCAGCCCCACATCAGAAAGAAAGCGGACTCTCGCCTTGATTTCTTTTAAAATCTGGTGTCCAATAAGCTGCTGCTGACTGGAAAGCACCATGCTGTCCAGAAACGCCTTCAGATTTTCAATGGACATATTTGTAATTTCATAAATATTTTTATCTGCAACCGTTACTGCAAGAGATTCCTTTTTCAGTCTCTGCCCCTTACATGCACCGCAGGGCGTGATCCGCATAAAGGATTCGTACTCCTGCTTCATGGCGTCAGAACCTGTTTCCCGGTATCTCTGCTCCACGTTTTTAATAAGTCCCGGGAAAGCCACGTCGTAAACGCCTTCTCCTCTCTGTCCCTTATAATAAACCTTCACAGAGCGCCCCTTTGTTCCATTGATGATCACATCTTTGATCTCGTCAGGATAATCCTGAAACGGGGTATCCAGGCTGAACTTATATTCCTCTGCAAGCGCGTCCAGAATCGCTCTTGTAAAGCTTCCCTTATCTGTGCAGGACTGCCAGCCCATCACAGCAATCGCCCCTTTGGAAATGCTGAGAGACATATCGGGAATCATAAGATTAATATCAAATTCCATCTTATATCCAAGTCCGGCACACTCCGGGCAGGCTCCAAAAGGATTATTAAAAGAAAAGCTTCTCGGCTCGATTTCGTCCACACTGATTCCGCAGTCCGGGCAGGAAAAGCTCTGGCTGAAATTCATCACATTCCCGTCCATCGTATCTACGATCAGAAGTCCGTCCGCTAGCTCCAGAACCGTTTCCACAGAATCTGCAAGACGCTTCTCGATTCCCGGCTTTACGATCAGCCGGTCCACAATAATCTCAATATTATGCTTGATATTCTTATCCAGCTTGATTTCCTCAGAAAGCTCGTAAATGCTTCCGTCGATCTGTACACGCACATAGCCGCTTTTTTTCGTATGCTCCAAAAGCTTTGCGTGCGTGCCCTTTCTTCCTCTTACAACAGGGGCAAGAAGCTGGATCTTTGTCCGTTCCGGAAGCCCCATGATCTGATCCACCATCTGATCTACTGTCTGCTTACTGATTTCTCTTCCGCATTTTGGACAGTGGGGAATTCCCACTCTTGCATAGAGAAGACGAAAATAGTCGTAAATCTCCGTAACCGTCCCTACTGTGGAACGCGGATTTCTGTTTGTCGATTTCTGGTCAATGGAAATGGCAGGCGGAAGACCTTCTATACTCTCCACGTCCGGCTTCTCCATCTGTCCCAGGAACTGCCTTGCATAAGAGGAAAGAGATTCCATATAGCGTCTCTGTCCCTCTGCGTAAATAGTATCAAAAGCAAGCGAGGATTTCCCTGAACCGCTCAGTCCTGTGAGAACTACAAACTTGTCCCTTGGAATATCCACACTTAAATTCTTCAGATTATTTTCATTTGCTCCTCGAATCCTGATAAATTGTTTCTTCTCTGTATCTGTTGGCATATGACCTCCACTATTCTGTAAAGAAAATTATATATCGTACATCTGTTCTTTCAGTATAGTACAGGAACACTCGTTTGGCAAGTGTTTTTTCTATTAATAATCAAACGTATTGTTATTTACTTTTATTGTAGTTTTTATTTTTTCTCCCTTATAAGGCTTGCGGATTTCAATTAAATTCAGCACAGTATAGCCTTTTGCGCGCAAAAACTGAATCATTCCGTCATTATTCGGGTGCACATAATTAAAAACTGTTTCCTGTCCCATTGAACCGGCGATTTCCTCTGCCTTCTCAAAAAGAAGAGAAGCCACGCCCTTCCTTCTATAATGGCTGCTGACAAAAATATGCTCTGCCCAAAGCACCTCATCTTCGATCCTGCACACAAGATAACCGACCAGTTCTCCATTCTCTTCTGCAGCAAAAACAGGATACTGTGCCTTTAAAAAATACAACAGATCTTCCTTGCCTGCCTCAATATCCGGCTTTGCTTCAATTCCTTTATAGGAACATAATTCCACTCGAACACCGCAGATTTTACCTGTGATCATTTTTCGATTGGGATTAAGCTCCGGTGCATTTAAAAAGAAATCCCCATATGCAATATCCCGTACCAGAAAATCTGCAATCTGCTCCTTACTATATCCTGTCAGCCAGCAAGTAACCTGGTCTATTTCATCTCTTGTCCGTCCTTTTTCTCCACTTTCGAAATAAGCATTGGATAAATTTTGGCAAAGGACATTTGATATACTTTATTGTTTTCCATACTCATTACCTCTTACTTTGTTTATAAACCTCTGCTTCTTCTATTATCTTCAGCGGAAACCAGGGTAAAAACTGATTCACTTCTTCATCTTTTAAAATCTGATACAAAGCTTCTATATCTTTTTCTGTGAATTTTCTTAAAATTAAGCGGTCTGTTATTAATTCAGGTGTATTCACGTTTCTCTATTTCCTTCACTCATGCAGTTCCAGCGGAAGTCCGTCCGGATCAAAGAAAAACGTCATTCTCTTCTTTGTATAATCATCATATCGGATCGGCTCACATTCAATCCCGCATTTCTTTAATTCTTCTGCCGTTTCTTCTACATTCTCCACACGAAATGCCAGATGGCGAAGCCCGCAGGCTTCCGGTCGGTTTACACGCTTTGGCGGATTTACTTCCGCAAATATCTCCAGTTCAATCGCCTCTTCCCCATCTCCGATCTTCAAATCCAGCTTCCAGTCTTTTCTCTCGTCGCGATAATTTTCACGTATCACCTGAAAGCCGAGTTTTTCCACATAAAACTCTCTTGCCGCATGAATATCTGATACAATAATTGCAACATGATGAATCGCGTTTAATTTCATTTGTAATCTCCTCATTTCTTAATCAAATGTATTATTATTTATGACTGTAGTTTTAATTTTTCTTCTTTACAGGGTGTCTGATTACTGTTTTCCATTTTTCCGGATCAACTCGTCTCGCATCAGACAGATAAATTTCATGGTGCAGGCGTTTCTCTGTAAAATCATTCACATACCCATTTTCCTGTAAATATGCGTCCATCAAAGCAACTGTTTCAGGTTCATGGTCGAATGGCCCTATGTGCATGATCTGTACGCAAAGCCCTTCCTCAAGGATCAGAAATTCTGCTGCGGAGCAATCTATTTTTTCTTTTCAGATGCAGTTTCTACTGCCCATTTAAAATCTTTTTCTGTCACGAAATCCGGCAGACGGATAACAGAAATCCAGTTAAATGTTTCCTTGTTTTTGTAGTCCACGCCGGAAATGTTCTCCTGCCACCAAAATCCCTCGAGAGGAGGCACTACATATTCGAAAAATCCTTCTATATATTCCTTTTTGAAATCAAATGCCATGTCCATTTCCTCCGTTTACATTTGACAATTTGTTGAAATATAAGTACATTTAATCCCATCTGCTTTTGCCACTGCTTCCGCATATTTTAGCAGCTTCACCGCGTAAATCTCCCCTCTCGTTTATCCCGGTTCTCCAGTCCACTTTTTCGCCCATTCGAATAAAACTTCGGACATTTTCGAAAAATCAACCGTCCCTCCGTTTTTCAGACTTAAAAAAGTATCCACGATCACTTTTTCTTCCGGCGAAACAACATTTGACAAATCCTTTTGATGGTGAATGTAATTTCCCGTCTGCCTGAAACAGATTGCCTGTACAACAAAAGAAGCCGATTTATATAATCCTTTCAGGATTTCCTCATTTTTTTCGTACAGCATATTATGTACGCAGCCATGATAAATGTTACACGCCCCGATTTTTATTGCTCTGTCAACTGCCTCATCGTCAACTCGTGCCAGCAATTCATCAAGGCTTCCTTTTATGGCTTTCGTATCGTAATAGAACTGAAAAAGGTCAGAAGGCTCCCAGTTTAACAGTTCTTTTTTCCCGGAAAGAAAACCGCAGATTAATTCTCTGTGCGGCAGACTGTCCAGCATGGTATTATAATTCTGAATATCCAAAACCGCCACTTCATCAAGAATTACAACCATATCTATGTCGCTTTTTTCTGTTGCTTCCCCACGGCTGTAGCTTCCCTGCAGCCCGACAAACCATACGCGTTCCCCGAAAGTCTCCTCTAATTTCTGTAAAAACAGATTTATCCACGCAGTAATTTCTATCATTTTCGTCACCTCGCTCACATAAAATCAAACAGTGAAAGCTGCTCTTCTTTTTCTTCGTATGTTCGTAAATACTCAAATATCTGATTGCTATTATGTACAATGTTGTACTTATCGCAGGTTCGGTTAAAGATTTCCATCAGCTTTTTTTCATTGGGACTTGGCAGGACATATTGCTCCCCGTAACAGCAAATATATTTTTCTTTCAGTCCGGGAAATAATCTGTCTAACCGCCTGTAAAAATATTCGCGGTTTCCCTCTCTAAGAGTCATACCCATTCCGAAATTTACGATTCCGTACACCTTTGCTTCCGCACAATAATTTAATATGCCCACCAAATTTTCTTCTGTATCGTTGATAAACGGCAGAATCGGACAAAGCCACACAACCGTCGGGATTCCCTCCTGCTGCAGAATCTTTAACGCCTCAAAGCGTTCCCTTGTGGTGCTGACGTTTGGCTCCAGCTTCCGGCATAGCATTTCGTCATATGTCGTTAATGTCATCTGCACCACGCATTTTGTTTTTTCGTTGATCCTTTTTAATATATCCAAATCGCGGAGCACCTGCGCTGATTTTGTGATCAGCGTGAAACCGAATCCGTATTTTTCGGCGAGAAGCAGGGATTTTCTCACATACTGAAGTTCTTTTTCCACCGGAATATACGGGTCAGTCATTGCCCCGGTTCCTATCATGCACTTCTTTCGCTTTCTTTTCAGGGAATCCTCCAGCAGTTCAAGAGCATTCTCTTTTACCTCAATATCCTCGAATACATGATTCATATGATAACAGCGGCTTCTGGAATCACAGTAAATACAGCCGTGTGTGCACCCACGATATAAATTCATTCCGTTTGATCCAGACAGAATACTCTTTGCTGTTACGTAGTGCATTTTCTTCTCCTAATCTTTATTCCTTTTCATTCAACAATCCATTCACTCTTTCAATCGGAAATCTGTCTTCAATATCAACTACTTCAAACAAATTTAACGGCAATTTCTCTTCTCCTATTATCGCAAGATATTCATTAACAGCCCTGCGGTCGATCATGATTTTTCCACGCCCTGCCCAATGACGATTGCTCTCTTTCTTTTTCAATCCGGAAATCCAGTATTCATCGCCATTTTCAATATCTATATAATTTGAGTAATTGCCATTATATTTCTGAAAAGCATGGTCGTTAAAGTAAATTGTTTTTTTACTTTTTGAAGTCCTGACATATCCGATCCATGCCGGACCGTCATCAGAATACCCTGTTTTAAGCTCAATATACATCAAATCGTTAATCATTTCTGTTACCTCTTTCTCCTGTTTGTCTGTCACCGTGCAAATCCAAAATTGTAGATTAGTCCCACACAATTTCCAAGCAATTAAAATTTTCCGGAACCGATGGTACACACGAGTAAATATTTAATTCAGATGCCTTTATTATAATCACACCATCAGAACACAGCCATTCACAATCTGCAAATTTCTCTAATTCCACAGGAGAAATGCTTGTGCAAATCACAATGGAATCTCCTGCAAGAACTAATTCTTCTTCCCCATTGCTTTCTACAATTTCTGTATCATCGTGCAGCGCCACGCGCACCCAGGCTATATCAGGCATCAGCTCAATCTTTTGCAGCATATCACATATTTCAGAGAGCTTCGGACGCCCAAATCCCCATTGATTGGGAGCGATGGACTCCTCCTCTGTATTTCCATAAAAAAATTCATCAAGCGTTAGTAATGGCAAGTGTTTTTCGTTTTCTTCCAACATTCTTTTGAATTTGTTTAATTCTATCATAATCGAAATTTACCCCGTAAAAATTCTCACGCCTTGGCGGAATCAAAAATCTCCTTTATGCTTGTTGATTCAATGTTCTCCAGCTTATTTAACGGATTCCGCTCAAGTTCTTTCTCTGTAAAACCAGTTTCTTCCCACGCTTTATACCATGTGAGATTGGAAAGTGTCCAGGCAATGATTTTTCTGGAATATAAGTCCATGATACTGGTCAGATAAACAAATCCGTCTATCGTCCAGATATAAGTGATATCAGAGCACCAAACAGCATTTGGACGTTCTGGATTAAACTGTTCATCAAGGATATTTTTTTATTCGCTGCTGAAGTCAGAATCTTTGGTTGTGATCGTCCATGGTTTGACCCACTGGGCTTTGATGCCCATTTGCTTCATATACTTACCAACAGTACGTTCGGAGATGATTTCTCCTGATTTACGCAATTCCCTGGTGATTTTAAGGGCACCATAATTCTGTTTGGATTCATCGTAAATATCCTGAATCTTAGCTTTTACAGCTTTACGTCTTTTTTCCGTATTAGAAGGAACACGTTTTAGCCACGCATGATAACCAGAACGAGAAACGCCAAGATGTTTCAACATTCCGGAGACAGAAACTCGGCGCTTCGCCTTATGGGCAGTTTCTGCCATCTCCGTAACTTCGAGATAAATGGCTTCCGTCATTTCCCCAGAATGTTGATTGCTTTTTTTAATACTTCAAGGGCATCCTGTGCATCTCGTAATTCTCGTTTTAATCGTGCGATTTCTTTTGCTTCATCAGAAGCATAGTTACCGGAACCACGGCTTTCAATATCACCTGTTTCACGCAGTTCTTTCTGCCAGCGTGATAATGTCTGCTGACTGATTCCTAAGTTTGTAGCACAGCCTTGCAGTCCTAAGTTCTTGTGATCATGATAGTACTGGACTGCATCCAGTTTAAATTGTTTGTCATAGTGCTTTGCCATAATGAGATCCTCCTTCAGTGCGGTACCTACATTGTACCATAATTTTTCTTATAAGGAATTCTCATTTTGACTTGTACTATTTATATTCTAACACCAAAGTTCCCCCAAATTCTGATTGAGATTTCACCTGTTTTAAGAAATTTAATAACTGTTATATTTTGTTATTAAATTCTCCGCAAACCATTGAAAACACTGGATTTGTCGCAGGTGAGCTTTCCCTTATTGTTTCCCTTGTGTTATATCGTCCCACCAGTGTTTACGAACTCTGATAAGGGAAAATACAAGGGCAAAAAAATTATATAAAACAGTATAACACAAAATAAAAGTGACATGGTGAACTGATTGAAATGCTTCTGATTTTTGTAGCAAATAATTGATTGAACGATAAGGAGATAAGATACGATGAGAACAATATTTGCAGAATATAATCCCGGACGAAACAGCATTGATGTTTATACCAGTGCAGACTATATGCTTCGCATTGACTGCTGGGAAGCAGAAAAGAATTTGAGAACCACACCCGAATCAGATTGTGCATTAAACACACTTGCCATTGATGAACCACTAGAATATGCGAGACTGTATCTTGATGGGAATGTTTGATTACTGAATCTTCAATATTGATAATTCTTTCCATCTTCGCATTCCTCATATGATTCTCATTTTTACTAAAGTTAAAATCATTTCCTTTGTTTTCGATTATACAGTTCTGTACCCGCAACTTTTTGCTTATTCAGCAAGTTTTTAATTTTTTCACATACTTACTTTCAAATATTTAATTGAGAATACAGAACTCCTCTATATGAGAACAACTTTATTCTCATATAGAGGAGTTCTGTATTGTTTCCTACTACTATTTTTCTAAAATAAATTATCGCTATTTTGCAATTACATTTTTATCATTCTGCTATAAATGACGATCTGTATCTCTCGCACTATATATCAGTCGCCTTACTTCCATAACATTCCCGATAACCACATAATATACCACATAATTCCTCACATAAATCCGATAATATGGATACTCTCTCCTTTTTGCAGAACGATAAGGTTCAAACGCAAGAGGATTTTCCAGCCTTTTCAATATGGCACTTTCAATATCATCAACCAACCGATGTGCTGCATCTTCATTTTTCAAGACATTTGTAATGTAATTTACCGTACTTAGCAAATCAGTTTCAAATATTGGCAAGTAGCGAAGCTGATAAGATTTATTTTCCATGTATTGCACTCCTTGCATTTTTGAACACGCTTTCGTGAGAAAGTCTTTCATCGGTTCCCGCAGCCTGTCTGTCAGCTTCATCAAGCTTCATTTCGATATTATCAGTGAGGCTTGCATACTCTTCTAAACTTAAAACAACCATAGCTCCATATCCATTTTTAGTTAAATACACAGGATTTCCACTATTAACAAGAGTCTCAATTTCAGGAAATTTATTTCTGAGATCAGAAACTGGGCGAATTTGTATCATTTCCACCTCTCCTTTCACTTTTTACTATCTTTATTTTATCCTAATTTTATCACAATTGCAATAAACAGCAACACATTTCTCACAAATTCTACCATCCGCTTATACTGCGTACTCATCAGTCATAACTATTTCTCTCAATATAATATTTTGCCGCTTCCTGTAAAGACATCCCTTTCTTTCTCGCTTTATCTCTCACACTGCTTACAGAGATACTTTTCATTCTACAAAAGGAATTGATTGATTCATATACACTTCCATCCTCCCAAATAAATTGCCGATTTTCCGTAATCTTTCTAATATAATCAATTGCCTCATCGTAATCGCTGTCTTTATTCCGAAACCTATAAGAATGCACAGATTGAACATTAATATTGTATTTTTCACAGCACTCTTTCAAATTTTTATACTCATCACCTCTATAGTAAAATACATCCGTTTCCAGACTTTGCTTCCTTCTCAGACAATGTCGGAAAGCTTCTTGGATCGAACAGTTCTTTCGCCACGCTCTATTGCGTACTGCTTTTAATGACACATCAAATTTTGTACAGCATGCCGACAAAGACGAGTATAAAACCGACTCCCATTCAAAATAATCCTCCATCTTTTTATTATAGTAATATTCAACCGCCTCTACTTTACCCTTTTTCGTTCTCCACATATAACCATAAACGCTGCTGACATTTATACCAAGTTTGTGGCAGCAGTCACTCAAATCATGATAAATACTATCCCGGAATACAAATGTTCTGGAATCTATTTTTTGTCCTTCCTGCTTTTCAATACGATTGATATAAAATTTCAAAGCTTCTTCTCTGGATATTCCGTGCCGTTTTGCGTATGCCGACACATAAGATGCATTGCATCCAAATGCTCTGCAACATGATGTAAATGTAATATATTCCTGTCCGCAGAAATATATTTTTCTTTTATTATGATAATTCAAATAGCTGGAAAGCGCATGCCGCAGCAGAAAATGCTTTCTTTTTGCATATCGCCGGACGCAGATCGGTTTAATCTCATATGCCATGCAGCATGCGGCGAAACTGTCATAAGTCACATGGTTATATGTAAAACGATTATATTTATAATACTGATAATAATGGCTGAGCGCCTCCTCTTTTGATATTTTATTTTTCTGCATATAAGTACATAGGGATTTATAGTTTATATTGTAATAATCGCAGCATTCTTTTAAATCTGTCCACCTCACTTTCCTCCTTTATTACAAAATATTGCAAAATGGTATAGAATCAAAAAGTCCTTGCCGGACATCTCTGCCTGACAAGGATTTTTTTGATACTTTTTATTACTTCTTCTTTAAGAGGACATTTATTTGATTTATTCTCGAGAAACTTCCTACGCTTCTCTTTCCATTCCCATTCCTTCTGCAAGTTTCTTGCTGAAAGCGAGTACGACTGCACCAAGGATAGCTACAACTGCACCGATTCCGATGAAGAACGGCACTTCGCTTCCTTCTTTATAGAAGTTAACGAGGATCATGTTAAGAGCAGCTCCTACTGACTGAGACATTGACCATACAGTCATCATCTGTGTTACAAAGGCTTTTGGTGCTGCTACTGCTGTAATGGAGTAACCGATCGGGCATGTAAATCCTTCAGCAAACATCAGTACTACATAGAACAATACGATCCACCATGCATTTACTTTTGCATCGCCTGGGTAAATGATATAAAGGAGTGCAATAATCATTGCTCCAAGTCCCCACAAAATCGTTCCGAATCCCATCTTTGTTGTTCCGAATGGCTGTTTCTTGCCAAGTTTTGTCCAAAGCATGGTAAGAAGACTACCGAAGCAAACCGCAAAGATTGCCGGGATTGTCTGGAATGAAGCTGCCGGAATTTCTACTCCGAAGATCACACGATTTACTTTTTCTTCATAGAAGATAGCAAGGATTGAAATTGTCTGTGTCCAGATCAAAAGTGTAACGGCGTTACAGATAAATGGTGGAAGCAGACAAAGTACTTTCTTTTTCTCGTGCTTTTCTGTCTTCTTGCTTGAGTAGATGAAGACAAGATAAGCAAGCGGGATAAAGATGGAAATAGTACTTACTACGTTTGCAAAGGAAGATATTTTCAGCTTTCCTGTTGCAAATGAAACTGCTAAAACTGTTCCTACGATAGCAACAACAATAAGCATTTTTACAACAAAAGAACGTTTCTTATCTGCCGGAAGCGGATCATCCGGTTCCAGACCGATATTTCCGAAGAATTTTTTGTAAGTAGCAATATAAGCAACAGTACCTAAGAATGAGAGAACTGCTGATAATGCGAATGCTGCGTGATATCCGCATTTCGCTGCGATTACACCTGCAAGGGCCGGAGCTGCTGCACCGATATTGGAAATTACGTAAGAAATTGTGAAAGCACTGTCACGTCTTCCATCGTTCTCATCGTAGAATTTACCGATCAGAGTTTCGATACATCTTCCTGCGAAGAGTGAACCGAATACCATACATCCCATAGCAGCTGCATATCCAACTACCCCAAGTGGAAATGCAAGCAAGGTATAACCGATAAATCCGGTAACTCTGGCTACAAGCAGTGACCTACGACATCCAAGAATACGGTCGCAGACATAGCTTCCGATGATGGTTGTCATTCCGACTACAGTTGCATATAAAGAAATCAACTGTGCTGCATCTGCTTTATCGAATCCAAGACCTGCAGGTGCATTTGCATACAGGTAATAGATCATTACGGCATTCATTGCGTAGTTTGAAAAAGACGAACAAAGCTGTACAAAGCTGAGAGTCCCCACCCCCCTAGGCTGGCCCAAAAACGCGGTCTCCTTTTTTAAGGCTTCATCATATTGATTCATTTTTAGTTTTCCTCCAAATAACATATACTTCTCATTCAATAAAAAACAGTTTATATTTTCCCCGATTTTTCCTGCTGCCCTCCTTTTTCCATGATTATATTCACTTGTTTTTTATCTTGAACCTTTCTTGTATCTTACTGAATTCTTCGATAATTGTCAACATTTTACATTTAACAAAATGCATTTATGCTCATTTTTGTAACCATCCACAAAAAAATGAAAAGAGTTTGGTTTCCCACGACTCTTTTCATCTTAATTTCGTCATTTTTCACATATAAAAAATGCTTAAGTCCATTTTACAACACATGAAACTCCGGCTTTTCCTCCCCATATACGCCCCAGAGCACCACTCCTCCAAGCACGATCGCAAGGCATAAAAGTCCTGAAAACATCACCATAAATGGCAGGCAGATCTGGCCACACAGCTGGAACGGCTGATCCCGGTAATCCCAGATCCCGATCTTCAGCCATTTATTACAGATAATCCCCGTCATAAATTCCAGGGATGTCAGGAAAAGCACTGCCCGGATAATCTGAATCCACATCGGCTCAGACCAGTGCATTACCTCGCCCTGAAAACTGCAAAATGTCAATGCAACTCCCCCAAGCACAAACATGGTCCAATGAGAAAATCCACGAAACCAGATCTCGATCAGATAATAGGTGCTTCCCCCTGCTGCTATCAGAAAGACTATCTCACTTACCCTTTTACTCACTCTTTTCACCATAAAAAACGCCCTCACTATGCAAATCTCTTACATAGCATGAGCGTTTCTTTTGGATTTTATCACAAATCATTGGATTTATTTACAGAGTTCTCCCATATAATAGAAGCCTTTTGCCTCTTTTAAGTAAACTGTCACGATCTTACCGATCATGCTTTCATCTCCTGGGAAATGTACCAGGAGGTTGTTGCTCATTCGTCCTGTCACCAATGACGGATCATGATCGTTGACACTTTCAACCAGCACATCCTGTGTGGTTCCCTGATGTACAGAGCATACTTCCGCCGAAATCTGCTGCACCTCTTTTAAAAGGCGTTCAAAACGGTCTTTTACCACGTCGTCAGGAACCTGATCTTCCATTGCTGCCGCAGGGGTTCCTGTTCTCTTGGAATAGATAAAAGTAAAGGCACTGTCATAACGCACCTGTCTTACAATATCCAGAGTATCCTGGAAATCTTCCTCTGTCTCCCCAGGGAATCCGACGATAATATCCGTTGTAAGGGAAATATCCGGCACTGCTTCGCGGATCTTTCTTACCACCTCAAGATAATGCCCCTTGGTGTAATGGCGGTTCATCTTCTGCAGGATCCTGCTGCTTCCTGACTGAACCGGAAGATGCAGATGCTTGCAAATTTTCTTGGAATGTGCCATTACATCAATCAGTTCATCTGATAAATCCTTTGGATGGGAAGTCATAAAGCGGATTCTCTCCAGTCCTTCAATCTTCTCAATCTCCTGAAGAAGCTGTGCAAATGTCATCGGCTCTTCCAGATTCTTTCCATAAGAGTTTACATTCTGACCAAGGAGCATAACTTCTACCACACCATCTGCCACAAGTCCTTCAATCTCGCGAATGATATCTTTGGGATTACGGCTTCTCTCACGTCCACGCACATACGGTACGATACAGTAGCTGCAGAAATTGTTACATCCGAACATGATGTTAACACCGGATTTGAAGGAAAATTTACGTTCGCTCGGAAGATCCTCCACAATCTTATCGGTATCCTTCCAGATATCGATCACCATTCTCTCAGATTCAAATCTTGTCACGATCAGTTCTGCAAATTTATAAATATTGTGAGTTCCAAAGATCAGGTCAACAAACCGATAGCTCTTCTTGATCTTCTCTACAACAGTCGGTTCCTGCATCATACATCCGCAGAGTCCGATGAACATATGCGGATTCTTTTTCTTCTTTGCACCAAGCTGTCCCAGGCGTCCGTAAACACGCAGATTCGCATTTTCACGGACAGTACAAGTGTTGTAGATAACGAAGTCTGCTTTCTCTTCATCCGGCTCTTCCTTGTATCCGATCAGTTCCAGAACACCGACCAGCTTTTCGGAGTCACGAGCGTTCATCTGACAACCGAAAGTCGTCACGCAAAAAGTCAGATCTCTTCCGATCTCCTGTGCTTTTTCGCTTACATACTTCCGCGCTTTGGCAATGTAATAGTACTGTCTCTCCGGCTCAGTGACCGGAGCTTCTTTGGTAAGATCTATTGCATCAAAATCAATATTATTCATATGTTATTAACCTCTCTATACAAACTGGTTCAGCCCTGCATCATATTCATAATCAATGGATGCCAGTTTCTCTGTCAGTTCTTTTTTCTCAATCTGCATCTCCTGGCAAAGAGTATCCAGATCTGTATAAAAATCCCGTAATTTTGTATTGACCACACTCAGAAGGATCATTGGATCCTTTGGTAAATCTGCCATGTTTTTATCCTCTTTTTCTAATAATCTCTCGTTTTCAACACGGTATTTCGGATATAATCAAAAGTTTTCTCTTCCCCGTCTGCCGCGAGCATATAGAGAAGTTCTTCCAGAAGTGCCCTAGTATCCTTATGCATCCAGTCCCCTGCAATACCGTGAAGATAATATTCAAGCGGTGACGTATCCGTATATTTATCTTTCATATAAATCTTGGATGCTGCGATCCGGTCCATTAACATCTCGACCACATACTTTTTGGGCATCTTCATCCCGGTAAGCATTGGTTCCCCTTCCAGTCCGTAGTCAATCCAGTATTCATAATGATGTTTATTGCGCCCTTTATGGTGCAGCCATGCCGAAGAATAGCCTTTTTCTTCTCTTTCTGCGTTATTCGGACTCCGGTTTCCCTGGAAATACCTGCACCCAACCCAGAACTCCGCCGGAGAGTACTTCGACATATCATGCAAAAGTCCCTGTCTGTAAAGTCCTACCTTAAAGCAGTTCTTCATAACCAGATATTTGTGATGTGTTATGGTGCAAAAATGTTTCCAGATTTTCATTCTTTAGCCTGCCTTCCAACAAAAACTTTGATCGTTCGCTCCTCCAGCTGAACCTTCTTATCTTTTACCGGAACTGCTTCTTTTTCATCCAGGACTCCTTCTTTTGTCCCTGCTATGCACACCCATTCCATTCCTTTTGGAAGGGAAGGAAGTGCAAATGAATGAGAAAGCCAGTGCATATTATATGCAATATAAAAGTCCTTCTCTGTACTTTCTTTATGATAGAATACACCAAGCTGTCTGCTTGCACGCCCTGCCGGCATCTGCCACGCATCCTCCCCATGATAGGAAATCTGAGGGATTCCGCTTCTGCCCATCGTGTCTTCTGATTTTTTCGCTATCTGCTTCATACAGGCTTTGCGAAGTGCAATCAGTCGACATACAAATGTATATAATTCCTCCTGTCTGGAAAGCTGGTTCCAGTCAAGCCATGATATCAGATTATCCTGACAGTATGCATTATTATTCCCTTTCTGGGTATTCATAAATTCATCCCCGGAAAGGATACACGGCATTCCCTGTGCAAATAAAAGTAAAAAGAACGCATTAAATATCTGATTCTTCCGCAACTCGTTAACCGCCTTTTTCCGGCTGTTCCCTTCTGCCCCACAGTTCCAGCTGTAATTGTAATCCGGACCATCCAGATTATTCTCACCATTTGCTTCGTTGTGCTTTCCATCATAGGAAACTACATCACAGAGCGTAAATCCGTTGTGGCTTGCAATATAATTATACAGCTGTGTATCCTGATTCTTCAGCTGGCAGATCACATCCCGGATCATGCCATCGTCTCCCTTTAAGAAACGGCGCATCACATTCTGGAATCCGTCTTCTTTTTTGAGGATTTTACTTTTCGCAAGCACAGGATCCTTTGCAAGTTCATCCGGATTGCAGATATATGGATTCACAATAAATCCATCCACATGATACTGCATCACCCAGTAACGCAGACAATCTAAAATCAGAGAAAACGTAGTTCCCTCTGTGAAAGGCATCTCAAGAATAACTTCAATCCCCGCAAGATGCATCTGACGAACAAGTGACTTCATCTCATTCACCGGATCTCCTGCCGCATATGATGCTTTTGGTGCAAAGAAATATGCTTTTCCATATCCCCAGTAATTCACATGCCTCTGATTCTCATCAAATTCATAAACCGGCATCAGATGGATCTGGTTAATCCCCAATTTTTGAAGATAGGGCAGTTTCTCCGTAACTCCGTCAAACGTTCCTTTGTGTGCGACTCCGGACGAACTGTGTTTTGTAAATCCACGGACATGAAGACTGTAGGCGATCACATCTTCCTTTTTCAGATGCGGAAATTGCGACTTTTCCCAGTCAAATGTATCTGTTACGATCCGGGTACGCAGTTTTCTCTTTTCCTTTCCCTTTGACACAGACCAGTGTTCTCTGCCTGAAAATGCTTTTCCATATGGATCCGGAACCATCTTTCCACCGATTTTATAACAATATTCATAATCTTCCGGTTGTTCCAGCACCACGGAGAGAAAGTGCAGATTTCCTGTCACATCAGAGTATGGCATCTCCTGTGAAAATGCTGAAGCCCTGGCACCTTTTTTATAAATGATCAGTTCACATGTCTGTCCTTCCGGAACTGCTACCGAAAAATTCGCTGTCTGTCCTTCCACAGTACATCCCTGTGGAAACGGAAATCCCACTGCTGTCTTCATATCCACTGTTCCCCCTGTTACTGCCATCCGTCAACTCCATACATATCTACATTCGAGGCATCAATAAAACATACATCCAGATACGTTGTCTTTTCATACTCATCCCCGTTTAAAATAGCAAAACCGATTTTGGCCGATTCTTTTCCGAGTTTGATCGGTGATTGCGCACTTGTTCCGCGAATCAGGGAATCCGTCTTCTGAAGTTCTTTTTTCAGATCCGGAGAACCATCTACCCCGTAAATCTTTACATCAGTAAGACCGGCTGTTCTTGCTGCAACCAGTGCCCCAAGCGCAATCTGATCGTTCCCGCACATTACTGCCGTAACATCCTTATTCTCTGCAAAAATCTTGTTAGCTGCTTCTCTTGCCTCGTTCAAATCTCCACTGACATCTGCTCTTCCTACAATCTCAAATCCCTTTCCGGCAATTGCTTCCTCAAAGCCTGTAATTCTCTCTACAATAGAATTCTGTGTAAGACCTTCAAGAATTACAATCGTTCCACCATCCGGACTCTGCTGTATCAGATCTTCTCCACAAAGCTGTCCGGCAGCTTTATTATCCGAACCAATAAAGGCATCAATATAATCCGTATCCTTAACTTCCGTATCAATATTGATGATCTTAACATCGGCTTCCTTAAGCTCTTCCAGAGCAGGTGTGATCGCATCTCTTGATACCGGACACAGAAAAATGGCATCCAGTCCGTCTTTGATCATCTGATGGATCTGCTCGATCTGGGTGTCTACATTCAGTGCCGGATCTTTTGTCACCAGCGTACTTCCCTGTGCTTCGACTGCTTCTCTCAGTGCCTGCTCAAGTGTAATATAGTATGGATTTTCCATGGTAATACAACTAAATCCAAAACGATAGCTTTTTGCCTCTTCCTTGCTGTCATCGTCCTCTTCTGCTATTGCATTGTCCTGGCTTGTCCCAACATTCTTCTTACAGCCTGCAGTCATGCCAATACAGAGAACCATCACAAGAAAGATAGAAAAAATCTTTTTCTTCATATAGATAAACCTCCCTGAAACCTTTCTTTTATTGTATCTTTTTTACCGCTAATGTCAATACTTTTCCCCTTGCAAATATCCCCATACTCTGTTAGAGTGATAGTATCAGATTGAAAGGAGAACTGAACAATGGAAAAGGAACATAATCTGCTTGAATCCGATGTTGTCACACTGACACTTGATGACGATGTGGAAATCGAATGCGCCATTATCACAACTTTTAATATGGATTCTACCGAATACATTGCACTTCTTCCGCTTGATGAAGACGGTGGAAATGAGGACGGAGATGTATGGATCTATCGCTTTATCCGTGATACCACAGGCGGCTCCGATCATGATCTTCAGAATATCGAAGATGATGATGAGTATGACCGCGCTGCGGATAAGTTTGATGAATGGCTTGATACACAGGAATTTGAAGGCTTTGATATTGAAGAATAATTATTTTATTCTCTGACCTAAAAGCTCTTCCACAAAACGGGACGGTTTGATACTGTTCCCGTTTTTTTGTGTAATATAGGAAATACAGAGATTATTCTTCGCACGGGTTAATGCTACATAAAAAAGTCTTCTCTCTTCTTCAATCTCGTCTTTCTTTTCTGCCTTCTGATGCGGAATCTCACCCTCATTGGCATGGATCACAAATACATCCTCAAATTCCAGTCCTTTCGCTGAATGGATCGTCATCAGCTGTACCTTATTCTCCCGCTCTCCTTTGATCTTCCTTGCCTTTGCCTGCTGTTCTTCCAGCTCCTGCGTATATTTTGCAATATGGATTTCCCATTCATCATAGGATTTGAAGTTTTTACTCCTCTCCTCAAGCTCTGCCATCACATCCATCAGCTGCTTCCACGAAATCTGATGTTTTTCGGCATATTCTTTCAGGAAATCATCATATCCGATCTTTTTTCGGATATACTGGATTGCCGCATAAGGTGCCATATTCTTCATCATACGGACATCCACATCAAACTGGTCAATAATATCCAGCATCCAGTCCTTATCGCAATAAAATTTACGCAGATCCTCAAAATTTACCTGCCGGTTCTCCATACTGTTCCGTGCCAGATACCTGAGTGGTCGGTTACAGATCGTCAGGAAAAGCGACCTATCCCGCTTTCCTGCTGCCAACTGCAGATATGCCATCATATCTTTTACAATAAAATGCCTGTAAAAATTGGTCACATAATCTCGCATTTCAAACGGGATACGGTGTTCGCTTAATATTTCCGAAATCATTCGCGCCTGGACTGCTGCCCGGAAAAGTACAGCAATTTCTCCCGGCTTTATTCCCTGGTCCAGTTTTTTCTGGATCTCTTCCGTTACATACTGCGCCTCTTCCTGTTCATCCAGGACTTCCTGCACATGAACATTCTGTCCTCTTCCCCGAAATGACTGTACACGCTTGTAAAAACGGGTATCATTATGCAAAATCACTCTTGCCGCTGCTCCGGTAATAAATTCGGTAGAACGATAATTCACCGTCAGCGAAATGGTCCGAAGTGATGGGAATTCCTGCTTCATATAAAGCATCAGCTCCGGCTTTGCTCCACGAAATCCATAAATGGACTGATCATCATCCCCGACTACAAACAAATTGTACCTCGGTGCTGCAAGCATCCGGATCACTTCATACTGCACACGGTTGATATCCTGGAATTCATCGATCAGGATATACTGAAAACGCTTCTGCCATCCTTGCAGAATCTCCGGCTTTTTCCGGAAAAGTGCATAACACTGTACCAGCATATCATCAAAATCAAATTTTTTCAGTTCTTTTTTCTGATGCTCATAGCTGCGGAACACTTCTGCAAACTCATCTTGTGTAAGATACTTACTGTGAAAATCTTTCAGATGACAAAGTCCGTTCTTTACCATGCCGACTTCCCGCAGAAGTTCTCTCACCAGTTCCTCCTCATCTTCTACTTCAGGTGTTGATTCGATATTGGTCTGGTCTAAGACCTCCTGTAAAAGTACAGAGGACTCTTTTTCAGACATCAGATTATTCGCACCAATCCCATAGGCACATTTTAGAATCCCATAAAAAATACTGTGAAAGGTCCCAAACGTTACCGGATAATTTTTTCCGGCAGTCAGCCTTTCAAAACGTTCTTTCATTTCACGTGCTGCATATCTTGTAAAAGTAATTACAAGAATCTGATCCGGGCGTACTCCGCTCTCCTCGATCAGATAACGGGTACGTTCTGTGACAATAAGCGTCTTTCCCGAACCCGGAGGTGCCAGCACCATACACGGTCCATTCCCGTGCTTTATCGCTTCATCCTGTCCTCTGTTTAGTTTCATGAACTCCCCTTCTCATATGTAATACAACAGAACGGATTCCTCTTCCGCATTACGCGAAAAAAGAAATCCGTCCCCCATGCATACTTTTATATCTGTATATTACCTGCTTAATAATTCTATTGCATTCTTGATTCTTTCTACAGATTCTGCCTTACCAAGAACTTCCATGATCTCAGTCGCTCCACCCGGAGTATTCTGCTTTCCTGAAACTGCAGTTCTTACCGGCCACATCACATATCCGTTCTTATAACCTTTTTCTTCTGCAAATCCCTTCAGCAGCCCGAATAATGCGTCATTACTGTAATCATCCCATGCTTCCAGTCTTGGAAGAATTTCTTTTAATACTTCCAGAGAAGTCTCTTCGTTAGTCTTCATCTTCTTATGGCAATACATTGCAGTATCATATTCCGGAACAGCTTCAAAGAAATCAATCTGGTCTTTGATATCCGGAAGGATTTCGATACGGCTCTTGATCAGAGACGCAACCTTTTTCAAATCATAATCCTTTGTGATCACTTTCTTGATATACGGCTCTGCAAGTTCATAGAATTTATCAAAATCCATAGCCTTCAGATATTCTCCGTTCATCCACTTCAGCTTATTGATATCAAATACAGCCGGTGATTTGCTCATATGATGATAGTCAAATGCTTCAACAAGTTCCGGCAGTGAGAAGATCTCTCTGTTATCCTGCGGACACCATCCAAGAAGTGCCACATAATTTACAATTGCTTCACTTACAAATCCCTGATCCAGAAGATCTTCGTAAGAAGAATGTCCACATCTCTTGCTGAGCTTTTTGTGGTTCTCATCTGTAATCAGCGGGCAATGTACATAGACCGGTACTTCCCATCCAAATGCTTCGTAAAGACGGTTGTACTTCGGTGCTGAAGAAAGATATTCATTTCCTCGGACAACGTGTGTAATATTCATCAAATGATCATCAATAACGTTCGCAAAATTATAGGTCGGATATCCGTCTGATTTGATCAGGATCATATCATCCAGTTCCGCATTCGGAACGGTAATATCTCCATAAATTTCATCATGGAAAGTTGTGGTTCCCTCTGTCGGCATATTGATGCGGACAACATATGGCTTTCCGGCTGCAAGGTTTGCTTCTATCTCTTCTTTACTCAGATGCAGACAATGCTTGTCATAATTCACAATCTGTGTTCCATCCTCTGATACAGAAGTCTTCAAAGATTCCAGACGTTCTTTATCACAGAAACAGTAGTATGCATCTCCCTGTTCAATTAACTGCTTAGCATACTTCATGTAAATTCCTGAAGCCTGTCTTTCACTCTGAACGTATGGTCCGACACCGCCATCTTTATCTGGTCCTTCATCATGAACAAGGCCTGTCTTCTCCAGTGTTCTGTAAATAATATCCAATGCACCTTCTACATATCTTTCCTGATCTGTATCTTCAATACGGAGCATAAAATCTCCGCCTTCATGTTTTGCGATCAGGTATGCATATAATGCAGTACGCAAATTACCGACATGCATTCTACCTGTCGGACTCGGTGCAAATCTTGTTCTGACTTTTTTCATTTTAGTGTTCCTCTCTTTAACTTCTGTTTTATTTTCACTGTGAAAATAAACTATTCACAGTTCTCTATGACATTCAAATATATGTTCATCTTTATAATACTAACACATTCCCTTTTTTACTTCAAGCATTCCGAAGCCACTATTTTTCCCGTTTTTCTATATTTTGCAGTTCCTCAGATCCAGGAACGATCTTTCGGACATACTTCATGGAATTCTGCTTCCACTCACTCTTCTGAAAAGCCTGGAAAAAGGTATCCACGACAAAAATTGCAAGAGAGATCACGCCTGCGATCTCCAATGTCTGGATCAGATAAAATTCGGACATCGCCTCGTTCCCGTCGATCAGATAATGAACCGTCTGGTACATCCCGTTTCCGGGAACAGTCGGAAGAACCCCGGCAATCAAAAACAACGTAACCGGTGTCTTATAAACTCTCGCAAAAATATGCGAAACAACCGCAGCTGCAACTGCTGAATATAAAGATGCCATAACATCTCCCCTGCCAAAATGTATTGCAAGCAGATAAACAAATCCACCAATTGCTCCTACAATACCAGCCTGAAGAACAAAGCGGCGCGGAACCTGAAGGAGAACCGCAAAACTGTAAATAGATAAAAACGCTCCAAATACCCGGATGATCATTTCAAAAACAGTACTGTTCATTTTTTGCTCTCCTTCCTGCTAAAAAATCTTTGCGCAAAGCGCCAGCCCAATACCAATTCCAATTGCAATCCCAAGTGCTTTTAAGAAAGCTTCCATCACTCTTGCACCACCGGAAAGATAATCCCCCCGCAAGGTATCCCTGACAGCATTGGTGATTGCCATTCCCGGTACAAGAGGCATAAAACTTCCTATCATAACAGTATCCATATTCATCTGATCACCCAGACCTTCTTTTAGAAGGCAGCAGGCAAATGCAACACCAAATCCTGCGAAAATATCCTGAATAAATGGGTGAAATTTCAGATCCTGTCCCGCTGATACAAAGGCAACAAGAAAAAGTCCTACAACGATGGCTGCCCCGGTATCTGCAATGGATCCACCAAAAAAAATTGTAAATCCCACACCAACCCCCATCATTGCCAGGTTAGTTGTCTTGCGGCTGAACTCGAACTGTTTTAACGTCGAAAGCTTCTCATATGCCTGCTCTAGTGTCAGATCATCTCCACAATACTGCCTGGAAATCTCATTAACATCTACGACGAGCTTTAGATTGGTATCCCGTTCTTCTACTCTCTTTGTAACAGTAACTGCCTTTTCGTTCTCCAGTTTGATCGTCGCGGAAATTCCGGTCATGATCACCAGAACTTCTGCCATCTCGATGTGATCCGCCGTCTTCAGTATATGATGCATGGTATCTTCCACACGATACGTTTCCGCTCCGCTTCGCAGCATTATTTCACCGGCAAGCATCGCCGTTTTCAGTAATAATTGCGTATCCATGACTTTCTCCCTCTCACTTTTTCGGATTTATAACTGTCATGATACTATTTCCTATTCTAAAAATCAACCAAAAATTTTTCCGTACACAAAACAGTTCAATCATTACTGTTCACAGTATCTGTGACAAATAATGTATAATCTTTCTGCAAAAACAGTTTTTCGCAAGGAAAAAGGCTTCCCGGTCTTATGACCGGAAAGCCCATCTTCCTGAATTAGAGTGAGAGTGTTTATAAAAAGGCAGATTTAATTAGTTAATATATCCGCTCTTTTTCAGTTCTTCCTCAGCTTTTGCAAGGTTAGCGTCAGATACACGAATGATTGGTCCGGTGCATCCCATTCCGCTTTCTGCATAGATGCCGAGTTTCCACAGTACTTTAACTGCGTCTTCCAGATCCATAACTTCAATACCTGGAATCTGTGCTGTAACGACTTCCTTCGGTGGCTCTTTTACTTCTTCTTCAGCCGCTGCCGGTTTCTGAGAAGCTTTGTGCTCATCAAGGATTTCTTTTAATCCAGCTTTCTTAACAGCTGCAAATTCTTCTTTCGCTACTTCAAATACTTTTCCTCTTACCAGCTGTGCTGCGTAACGGATTGCATTTGCAATAACCGGTGCCCCGGATGCTCTGGATACGATCATGACAAGCTGTTCATATCCTTCTCCGATTCCTGGTCCATATCCAAATCCTGTAGCTTCAAAGCTTCCGCCTGTTGTGAAAGAAGAAAGCATTTTCACCATGATATTTCCTGTGAGGGAATCTGTTACCATGATGTCCGGGGATGCCTGAAGGACGTCATTTCCTCTCATAACGCATCCGCCATCTGCTCTTCCTGATTCTGCAAATTCGATCGGATACCCGTTCTCCTGCAGTTTCTTCAGAGCTTTCTCTGTCTGACGTGCACCGTCTACATTCAGGATACCAACGGTCGGATTCTTCTTGCCACAAGCTTTTGCAGCGATGATTCCGTAGATCGCATTTTTGATCATTCCTTCAATACGGTCTGTGCTGGATGTTCCTGTTGTATTAGCGATGAACATTTCTTTTGCAGTTGCCGGTGTTACACAGCGTCCTACTGTAGATACACCGATCGGGAATGGGAAGTGCATGGTTACTGCTGCATCTACTTCTCCATTCTTCAGCATTTCTTCCATCTTATCATGACCTTCTTCATCGTTAGCCACTTTAACAGTTGTAACGCCTTCTGCTTCTAATGTTCCGATATAATATACATCAATTCCGTCTTTTGCCGCTTCAATTGCCGCTGCCATAGAGTTTTCTTCTCCATGTTCGCTTCCCATTCCGGTCAGTGCAACTTTCGGGCGCTTTCCGAAGCTTCCTGTCTCCAGTCCCTGCGCCATCTCCATAAAGGTGTCGGCAATCATTCTTTCAATACTATTTGCCATTTTGTTTGTCCACCTTTCTTATTCTTCTGTTGCCATGAGTGATGCTGCAAAATCTTTCATTGCTTTTGCAATCAGTCCTTTTACTTCTTCTTCTGATACACCACTGTTATCTTCTGCACCGGTATTTGCCTGGATTACGAAAGATACACCATCGAAGAGGTTGGTCATACGTCCAAGGAACAGACTTCCTTTTCCGATGATCATGACTTTATTGATCTTTCCAGCAAGGATATCTTCTCTTGCAAATCCAATGTACGGTACACCTGAAGGAATATGTCCCTGAGTCGGAGCCCATCCTGTCAGTCCGTGTTCTCCTGCGAAGCTTGCAAGTTCTTTTCTGTCAAGTTCGCCTCTCTTAACTGCGAGAGCTGCGATCATCTTGTAGTTAGCAAGCGGTACATCTCCGGCTCCTGCCGGTTTTGTGATATCCGGGTTCTGCATTTCCGGAGAGAATTTATCGATATCTGTGATCTTAAGTCCTGCTCTTTCCAGTGGATCAGCTACAAGGCTTCCGATTACGTTCTGCGGAGCACTTCCTGTTCCTACTGTATGGCGTCCAAGGATATCCAGGTTGATTTCCGGGTTTACACCATCGTTTTCTGCGATGATTACACAGAATCCGCCAAGGCAGTCTTCCAGGATCGGAAGACCTTTCTTTACATGGTCTTTACCGTTCATACCAAGTTTTGCTGTACAACCACCAGCTGTTACAGCTACACATTTGTATGCGCCTGATTTTACGAGAGCTGCTGCTTCGATCAGTGCGTGAGATGGTCCGGCACAGAATCCACGGGAGTCAGAACCTGTTGCGTTCAAAAGTCCTGCAACTTCAGCTGCTGCTTTTGCGAAGTTACCACCGCCACGCTGGTTCATATCACCACAAGCTTCTTCTGCACAGTCGATGACATACTCAACGTCTGTCTTTTCGATTCCTGCGTTTCTTACACCATAGAGGAGGGCGAGCACGCTGGATGCCTTACTCATAATGTTTTCATGCATAACATGAGCTGAAAGGTTTGCATCAATGTCATGCGCTCTCTTTACACAGCCTACCAGTTTGTTTTCATGATACAGACCTTCAGCATGCTCTTCATTTACAAAGTGTTCGATTTCTGAGATTTCAAATCCCTCGATTACTTTTTCTACGATATCATCTGTGATGATCGGATCTGCTGCAAATTTTTCTTTTGTAGCTGCTACAAATCCTTTTTCAAGCATAACAACTTCGAACATGTCGCATGCCTGAGCTAAAAGAAGGAATTCGTCTTCCGGCATGATTTCACCGTATTTTCCGTAACGCTCTGCACCTTCTTTTACTTTATCGTAGTAAGGAAATTCAACCTGGGCAAGGTCGTCCGGTGTTGCATTTCCGATATATACCTGATTCGGCCAATAATTTACACATGTATCATATGACCGAAGATGATCTCTAAGTTCTTTTAAATATTCTGATTCCGGATTAACAACTCTTTCTGTTGTCTGTGTTGTTCCGTTGTAAACTACCATTTCCGGGGTATGTACGAGTACATATCCTGCTCCTTTAATTACACTGTTCATCGCTGGTTTCCACCTTTCCTGACATTCTCTTTTTACGAATGTCACCATCATTCATTTCTCCGTGATATGCGCGTATAATCTACCTGTCCTGATTTAAAAGATTTTGGGCAGAATGCGCTAAACAAGCTTTTATCAGAAGCGCATCACTGGCACGCTTCCGAGATGCTAGGCAATTCACTAATGCAATACCAGCATGTTCCCGATATGCCTGGCAATAAAACAGGCGACAGGAAGAATCCTGCCGCCTGTACCTCTATCTCAGATATTCCGCTTCGAAGGATAAATCCCTCTTTATCTTAGAGGTATTTGCAATATTCGTTGCGGATTGCTGACATTTCGTCTACGATATCATCAACATCAAGGACCATTTCCATCATGCCTACCTGTTCATCGTAAACAGCCGGGTCAAATTCTTTTTTTAACTCTGGTTCACATACGTGATAAGTTGTGAGTCCAAGCTGGACCCCTGTCAACGGACCTGCGAATGTCGGGTCTCCTGCTGTAACGGTTTCTGCAGCAAGTCCTGCTGCTTCTCCTTCAGCTGCGCCTACGATTACGACTACGTTTTCCGGGCCGTACTCCTCAGCAAATTCTTTTACCCTTTTCTGATTCTCCAGATCCATTGCGCCTGCGCTAGTTCAGACGAAACATTCTGTTGAAGAAAAAACTACATCTCCGCCAGCTGTCTTAACGCATTCTGCGATTGCTGGTCCCGGTACACCGTCACGGTCACCGATAATAACAACTTTTTTATCTTTTAAAATTGCCATGATGTCTTTTCCTCCTTCCTTTCTTTTAAAATTTTGTTTTGATAATAGTTTTACACGCTTTACGCGATTATATATTGTGAGCACACAACCGGATCTCTGCCGGCTGTGCGCGGCTCACCTAATTAAATAATGATTAGATATATTTCTTAATCATTGCTTCGATGCTTTCCTGTGTAGCATCGTCTTTTACTACTTCTTCAACTTTTTCGCCATCTTTGTAAATAGCCATAACCGGAAGTCCAAGGATCTTCTGTCCGATAGCAAGACGACGAGCTTTTGTTGTATTCAGAGATGTGAATTTGATCTTATCTCCGTATTTATCTGCCATTTCGTGTACGAATGGCATCAGAGCCTGGCACGGAACACATCCATCACCAAAGAAATCTACGAATACATAACCTTCTGCTTTTAAGACTTCGTCTTCGAATGTTTTCTTATCTACTTCTAACATGTCAAATGTCCTCCTCACTCTATTAAAAAGTGTTTATTATTTTAATTCGTTAATATACTTTTCTGCCTGTGTAGCTGCGATTGCTCCATCAGCTGCAGCTGTAACAACCTGTCTTAAGCTCTTAACGCGGATATCGCCTGCTGCGAATACGCCTGGGATATTAGTGTGCATATCTGCATCTGTCGGAATATATCCTCTTTCATCCATCTCAAGACCTGTTCCTTCATAGATCTTTGAGTTTGGAAGTGTTCCGATAAATCCGAATACACCAAACATTCCGTCATCTTCATCAGCTACGATCTTAGTGAGTTCACCTGTTTTCACATTTTTAACAGTCATCTCAGAAAGGATTCCGTCACCGCCAACTTCTTCTACAACCGTATCCCACATAAAGTGAAGTTTTTCGTTCTTGAAAGCTTTTTCCTGGATGGATTTTGCTGCACGAAGCTCATCACGTCTGTGAATAATGGTAACTTTTCTTGCAAATTTTGTAAGGTACATAGCTTCTTCTACAGCAGAGTCTCCTCCACCTACTACGTATACTTCAAAATCTTCAAAGAAGTTTGCATCACAGGTAGCGCAGTAAGAAACGCCCTTGCCCATGAACTCTTTTTCGCCTTTGCATCCGATCGGTCTTGCAAAAGCTCCGGTTGCGATGATAACCGTCTTTGACTGATATTCAGCCTTCGCACTCTTCAGTACTTTGATATCGCCGTCCAGGTGTACTTCGTTAATTACATCTGAGGCTCTCTCAACGCCAAATTTTTCACACTGCTGTGTCATTCTTGCGATAAGAGAAGGACCGCTTTCCCCTTCTACGATCTGTCCAGGATAATTTTCGATGTCATCTGTGATTGCGATCTGTCCGCCATCTTTACCTTTCTCAATAACCAGTGTTGAAAGACGGCTTCTTCCTGCGTACAGACCTGCAGCTAAGCCTGCAGGTCCCGCACCCAGGACGATCACGTCATAAACTTTGCTCATAACGTTCTCTCCTTTTTTAATAAAATTACATGACCTTCTAACTATGATTTAGTTGTCAAAGATTGTCTGTCCGTCTACTTCTGTTGTAAGAGCTTTCAGAGCTTTTTCAACAAGACCCTTACGAAGAGCATACTCTTCATCTTTTTCAAGAGCCGGATTTCCAAGTGGATGAGGAATAGCAATCGTAGGAACGATTCTGTTCGCACCAACTGTCATGGAAATCGGAGTTACTGTACACATATGAACTACCGGGAGTCCAGCTGCTTCAATTGCTTTTACCATTGTTGCACCGCAACGTGTACAGGTACCTCAAGTAGAGGTCATGATAACTGCGTCAACACCGTCTGCTATAAGTTTCTGAGCATATTCCTCAGCGAAAGCTTTTGCAGAAGCTACGGCTGTACCGTTACCAACTGTTGTATAGAATTTGTTGTGAAGTTTTCCGATAACGCCTTCTTTTTCGAATTCACGCATAACGTCTACAGGAAGTACACGGTCTGGATCTTCGTTTGCATATACCGGGTCATATCCACCATGAGCTGTTTCGTATGTCTCTTCTGTAAGATCCATAACACCTGTGATGTCATATTCTCCGTAATGTGAGGCATTTGAACTTTCGATGTGGTCCGGATTTCCTTTCGGAACGATTCCACCTGAAGTACAAAGTGCGATTGTAGCCTTGCTAAGATCTTTGATAGCTGGCTGTGGATCAACACGGTCGAATGTTGGCATTGGATACTCTGTCTCAAACGGCTTGTCTGCCAGTTTCTTAAGGAGCATCTTAACAGCTCTCTTAGATCCACGTTCTTTTTCGAAGAAGTTTACACGAACTCCGTTCGGCATGTAACCTTCCTGGCAAGAAGCACCGATTTTTTCGCCTTTAGCGATCTTAAGAGTAAGAGGAGCAAGTTTCTTAACTGCGTCTCTCATACCAGCTGCACTGTTCTTTGTAGATACTGTGTAAACTTTGTTCTTGAACATATCAGCACCTGGGTTTTCAACGTACATACCAGTTACTGCCGGGATTCCGAGTTCTTCCTGTACTGCATCACAGATAGTTCCGCATGCAACACCGTAACGTCCAGCATTGAAAGCAGGTCCAGCGATGAAGATATCAGGATTCTGGCTCTTAACCATTTCAAGAATATCAGCTTTTGCTTTGTCAAGGTTTTCATTGAAGTAAGAGTCACCGCAAACGATTGTAGCTATGATCTCTGCTTCTTCTCCAAACTGCTGTGTCAGAGCCTGTCCAGGTCCAACGATTTCGCCTACGCGAAGTTCAGCAGGATAATCAGCTTTTTCTTCTCCACCAATCTGAGCGAAGAACTGATTGATATAATGTACAACTTTAATTTTACTCATTATCTTTACGTCCTCCATTCCTAGCGTGCACTCAGATATCCAAATCCGGTTTCATTTGTAGCACCGGTAATGGCCTGAATTTCAACTTCGATTGTTCCATCTTCACGACGAGAATGTTCATTACCACCAGCAATGGTTGTAACAAAATCTTCTGTTCCGATTACTTTATCCATCTTAGGAAGTACGATTACCTGGTTAGCATTTCCACCGGTTACAACTGCGTCTGCAGCCGGATCAGCATCTGCCAGTGACTGAGATTTTCCGTCACGTCCGGCATATTCGTCTGTAATGATTACAGTCTTAACGCCTTCAGCTTCGATCTTCTTGCAGTTCATGATAAGGTCAGTATCCGGGTTACCGAATCCTTCCTGAGATACGATAACTGCATCAAGGTCTAACAGACGGCACATCTTAGCTGTCCAGTCAGATGAACGCATCTTATCAGCAAGGTATACGTTTTCGTTTGTAAGAATCTGGCAAACGAAGTTGATTGTTTTTCCGTGTTCTTCGAACAGGTCATGTACAACCGGGTTGTTTTCATGAACATATGTTGGGTTCTTATCGCAAGCGGATACACAGTTACCAGATACGATAGCTCCGTCCATAACTTCTGTCGGGTTCATGATTGTAGAGAGTGTTCTCTTAGCATCAACACCGTATACATATGTGTCATGGAGAAGTCCCTGGCTCTGAAGCATCTGTACATAAGCAACTCTCGGAAGGTTCGGGAATTTTTCTTTTCCTTCCATGATTCCGTATGTCTCATATGTCTTTGTCTCGTCTGGTGTGAGTTCACGAGCAAGTTCTCCAAGGTAAACTGCTACTCTGAATCCAGCAAGACGAACAGCTTTTTCATATTCATGCTGTTTGATTCCTTCAACTGGTTCGCAAACAACTACTAAGTTGTTAAGTTTAGAGAATGGTGTATATTCTGCACCCGGGCCAGACATATCAATGATACCTTCCTGGAATCCCACGATCTTACCAGCTGTTACAACAGCCATTCCTTTTAATGCATATGTCTTACCACTACCTACAGTGTCAACTTTTGCGATAACGCCTGGGAAGACTCCCCCTCTTCCTTCAACTTTAACACGTGGTTCAATAACATCTTTAACCGGAGTGATACGAACGCTTTCACCTGGTTTTGCGATATCAAATTTAACATCTTTGATTTTTTCGTCCTCAAGAACGATTGCCTTTACAGCTTCTTCGTCAACATACAGAACACCATTTTCGATCTTTGATTCAGATGCGAACTGAATGTCGTTAATAAAAATGTGACCTACTTCTAATTTCACTGTAAATTCCCTCCTTTTTTGAATGTGTTTGTTGTATGCTCAAAAGTACACTAAACCGCATGTACTTCTACAGCCTTTTTTTAGCGCCAGCTTTCCGCTGACGGCAGAGCGCTTGAGATCAATGTGTAATCTACAAGCTGAAAGTCTGCATAAACCTGAGGTTTATAAAGATCAGACTTAAACTGAAATTTACCGCACGCCTGAATGGCGCTTGCAATGATCTGCATCGCCTGTGCATCCAGACCTTCCGGCGTTTCTGAGAGCATAACCGACTTATATGGAGTCTCATTCGGTTTTACGCTTCCGGACAGCGGATGTGTCAAAAGCCGGTATCCCTGGAAGATCATCTTCTGAACTTTTTTAAGTGTGTCCTCATAAGAAAGTTCTTCGTATTCCACATGATAATCTTCCCCCAGTTTTTCTTTTACCAGTGGATTATTTGTGATAATCATAAATCCAGTATTCATAGCCGCTTCTTCCTTTCGTCCCCTGTCCGTTTATGCGGTCTTTTTTGGCTCCCTGTGTCTGAAATACTCCAGATATTTTTTTAACATATATCTGGTATCAAAAAAGGACGCCAAAACAACTTCTCTGTTTTAAACGTCCTTTCTGTCTCCTTGTAAATTCGGCAATTCCGGATTCAGAGTGTAGTACCTTTCCCGATCCTTTTGCCTGAAAGTTTCACCATTCAACGAGCTTTACTGCTCTACGGTTTGCATCTTCGGCGACCATTTATCAAATATCTTTATAAATGATTCTCTCGCAGGAAATATCAACCTACTATCTAATTGACTGCATTTTTTATACATTTTACAGCATCTTTCTTGCTGACATGATTACTATAGCACACATTTATGCAAAATGCTAGTCTTTTTATAGATTTTTTTGTATATTTCTTATTGTTTTTTTCTATAACTATTTTTCAGTTATTATACAAATTATCTATTTGCCTTTTTTCTGATTTGGCAGGAAATTATTATAGTAATCGTCATGCGTCTTCTTAACAAGACCACTGAGTGCTACCAGTGCAATCGCATTCGGGATAACCATCATACTGTTAAAGCAGTCTGCCATATTCCATACAAGTTCTACTTCCTGAAGTGATCCAAGTGCTACGCAGATACATACAATGATTGAGTAAATTTTAACAGCTTTTGCTCCAAACAGGTAACGGATGTTTGCTTCACCGAAGAAATACCATCCGATGATCGTTGAGAATGCGAAGAATAACATACAGATCGCGATAAAGATCTCACCGAACTTACCATATAATGTAGAGAAAGCATACTGGCTCAGCTGTGCACCTGTAAGACCAGTCGTTCTTGAACCGGTTGTGATAATAACAAGTGCTGTCAGGTTAAGAATTACGAATGTATCAATGAACACACCGATCATAGCTACAAAGCCCTGTTCAACCGGATGTTTTACTTTTGCTACTGCATGTGCGTGTGGTGTAGAACCCATACCAGCTTCATTGGAGAAGAGACCTCTTGCCACACCTTTCTGTACTGCAAGCTTCAAGGTTGCGCCCATTGCACCACCTGCTACTGCTGCCGGTTTAAACGCACCGACAATAATGTCATGGAATGCTGCCGGGATTGCTGTAACGTTTGCAAAAATTACGATCAAAGAACCTACTATATAAAATGCTGCCATGATCGGCACGATCAGTTCAGTAACTTTTGCGATTCGCTTCATACCACCTGTGAATACAAACAGAGAAACAACTGCTACAAAAATACCCATTGCAATCTTCGGAATTCCGAATGCAGTGTTCCATGATGCTGCGATTGAGTTAGACTGAACTGCATTGCCCATGAATCCAAGTGCAAAGATAATCAGGACTGCAAAAATAGCTGCCAGAACTTTTCCGAACGTTCCTTTAAATGCTCCTCGTATGTAATATACCGGACCACCGGTTACGGTTCCGTCATCACTGACCTGCTTGAACTTCTGAGCCATAACCGCTTCTGCGAAGATCGTTGACATTCCGAGGAATGCGCTGATCCACATCCAGAAGATTGCTCCCGGACCACCGACTGCAATTGCAGTTGCAGCTCCGGCGATATTACCGGTACCAACCTGAGCAGCAATCGCTGTTGCAAGTGCTTGGAAAGAAGACATTCCGTCTTTTCCGGCATCCCCTTTCTTGCTAAAAAGTCCGCCAAAAGTTCTGTTCCATCCATCTTTAAAACCACGGATTTGGATAAATCCAAGCTTAAATGTGAACAGCAAGCCAATACCTACAAGTGCTATGATCAGCACCGATCCTGTTAGGACATCATTTACCTTTAATACTAAATCGTTAATACTCATACGGTAACCCTCCTTTTTAATAGACATCCCTTATAGTTTTTATCTGTTGAATCTATAATAACCTATTTATAGTTTTTATGCAATATTTTCAGTTAACTTATTTATTTTTTGTGTATTATCACCATGTTATTACGATAACATAATAAATTTGCTCTAAATAAGTGCGTTTTTTCGCGCTTTTCTGTGTTTGTCAAAAACTCAGTTTTCATATTTTTCGTCAAATTGTCTAATTAATGACGATTTAATATCTATGTATTTCCATGGGATTTATAGATTCTTTCAGATGAACGCATTAATTCTTTACTATATTGATATTTCAAAGAAGTTATTTTCAGACCATGAAACATAAATAAAAAGCAGGGAGCAATCTTCCGTCTTACCCAGAAATCTGCTTCCTGCTCTTCCATTCTGTTTATTCAGTTATTCTATACATTGATCTCTGCTTTTACACCAAGCAGCTCTTTATTTTCATCCAGGATCGGCCGGATCACATTCTTAAGGAATGCTTCGACCTGTTCTTTGGAACGTCCTACATATTTGGATGGATCCATTGTTTTCTGAAGATCTTCCAGACTCAGATTAAATGCATCATCTGACGCGATCAGTTCAAGAAGGTTGTTGTCCAGACCTTTTTCTTTAACATTCTTTCCTGCTTCCATCGAAAGTTCACGGATTCTTTCATGCAGTTCCTGACGGTCTCCACCAGCTTTTACTGCATCCATCATAATATTCTCTGTTGCCATGAACGGAAGTTCAGACATCAGACGTTTTTCAATTACTTTTGGATATACAACCAGTCCGTCAACGACATTCAGGCACAGATCCAGAATACCGTCAATCGCAAGAAAACCTTCCGGTACACTCAGGCGCTTGTTCGCAGAGTCATCCAGAGTACGTTCAAACCACTGTGTAGCAGAAGTGATCGCCGGGTTCAGTGCATCAATCATCACGTAACGGGACAGAGATGCGATTCGTTCGCTTCTCATTGGATTTCTCTTATATGCCATTGCAGAAGATCCGATCTGTGTCTTTTCAAACGGCTCTTCCACTTCTTTCAGATGCTGGAGAAGACGGATGTCATTGGAGAATTTGTGTGCACTTGCTGCAATTCCGGCAAGAACATTCACAACTCTTGTATCCACTTTACGGGAATAGGTCTGTCCGGATACCGGATAGCATGCTTCAAATCCCATCTTCTTAGCAATCATTGGATCGATCTTATCAATGGTCTCCTGATCTCCCTCAAACAGTTCCAGGAAGCTTGCCTGTGTACCGGTTGTTCCTTTTGATCCAAGAAGTTTCAGGCTTCCAAGCACATAATCAAGATCTGCAAGATCCATAGAAAATTCCTGCATCCACAGAGTTGCTCTCTTTCCAACCGTTGTCGGCTGTGCTGGCTGGAAATGAGTAAATGCAAGTGTCGGAAGATCTTTATACCGATCTGCGAACTTTGAAAGTTCATCCAGAACATTAACCAGCTTTTTCTTAACAAGTTTCAGAGCCTCTGCCATGATAATGATATCGGTATTATCACCTACATAACAGGAAGTTGCTCCCAGATGAATGATCCCTTTTGCTTTCGGGCACTGCTGTCCATATGCATATACATGAGACATCACATCATGGCGCACTACTTTTTCACGCGCTTTTGCGACATCGTAATTGATATCCTCTGCATGCTCTTTCAGTTCTGCGATCTGTTCATCTGTAATATTGAGCCCCAGCTCTTTTTCTGTCTCTGCAAGTGCGATCCAGAGTTTTCTCCATGTCTTAAATTTCATGTCCGGAGAAAAAATATACTGCATCTCCTTGCTGGCATACCGCTCTGAAAGCGGACTTACATACTTGTCGTATCCCATAGTCTTATCCTCCCTATTCTTCTGACTCAAACGCGTGGGAAATATCTTTTCCCGGAACGCGCATCGGGTAATTTCCTGTAAAACATGCATCGCAGTATCCAAGATCTCCAACCATGTCTTTCAGCTTATCTATTTCCATATATCCAAGAGAATCTGCTCCGATCATTTCACGGATCTGCTCCGTTGTATGTGAATGAGCAATGAGCTGATCATTCGACGGTACATCTGTACCAAAATAACAAGGATGTAAAAACGGTGGCGAACTGATTCTTACATGAACTTCTTTTGCTCCTGCTTTTTTGAGCATCTTGATGATATTTGCACAGGTCGTTCCACGGACGATGGAATCATCTACCATAACAATACGCTTGCCCCGTACAACCTCTTCAATAACATTCAGTTTGATCTTCACACTGGACTCTCTCTGACTCTGTTTCGGCTTGATAAAGGTTCTTCCTACATAACTGTTCTTGTGGAATGCCATACCGTAAGGGATTCCGGAATATTCCGAATATCCTTTTGCCGCAACCAGTCCGGAATCCGGCACACCGACAACCAGATCAGCCTCTACCGGATAAGACTGTGCAAGAGCCTTTCCTGCAACAATCCTTGCATGATATACATTGATGTTGTCGATTACGCTGTCCATACGTGCAAAATAAATGTACTCAAAAATACAACGTGCCTGCTTTTCAGGTGGAATCTGCATACTTTTGTCCGAAGATACTCCATGCTTTGTAAAGCTGACAATCTCTCCCGGTTCCACGTCACGGATAAAGTCTGCACCAACTGCTGCAAGGGCACAGCTTTCCGATGCCAGGAACCAAGTATTATCTCTCTTGCCGATACAGAGTGGTTTGAGACCAAATGGATCTCTCGCTCCGATCATCTTACGCGGGCTTGATACAACCAGTGCATATGCGCCTTCAATTTTCTTCATTGCATTCCTGACCGCATCCTCTGCCTTTGAAACCTTCAGACGCTCTCTTGCAATATGATAGGCAATCACTTCCGAATCAATCGTTGTCTGGAAGATTGCTCCGGTATATTCCAATTCATGACGAAGCTCGATCGCATTCGTCAGATTACCATTATGGGCAATCACCAATGTACCTTTCACATAATTCAGAACCAGTGGCTGTGCATTTTCCGCACGAGTTCCCCCTGCTGTCGAATACCGCACATGTCCGACGCCAAGGTTTCCCTTTAATTTGCCAAGTTCTTCCTCATCGAATACTTCATTGACTAGTCCTAGTCCCTTTCTGAAATGAACTTTCCGCTTGCCATAGGTATCTGTCACTGCAATTCCGCAGCTTTCCTGCCCTCTGTGCTGAAGGGCAAACAAACCATAGTACACTGACGGCGCAACATCGCCACCATCCATATCATAGGCACCGAATACACCACATTCTTCACCTAAACCAGTCTCTACTCTTTCAAGTTCGCTCATCGTTTTGTCTTCTCCTATTTGTTGTATCCGCTTAATTTTTACATAGAGAGTATAATACATGATTTTCCGAAAATCAATACACAGCCTTGAACTTTCTCCCGTACACTATGCTCTTCTGTACTCTTTTTTCCATTCTTCAAACAGTTCCTTTGACGGTTCGATGTTGATATTTTCTCTCACTTTTTCTATCTTTTCTGTAAGTTTGTTGTCAATTTCCAAAAGGATTTCATTGCCCATGACCATCTTCTGATATTCATCCTGCGGCATGTATCTGGAACTTGCATACAGGTAACCTTCGAGCATTTTATTATCTTCACAGATCTTATACGCCTTCTCATACATTCTCGCCGACTCTTCATACAGAAATGCTCTCCCATATGCTCCGGCAAGGCACGCAGACACGCGACCATAAAAACGCTTATCTACCGAATCATCCTTTTCTCCGTTGACGATCGACATGTAAACCAGGATTGCCGATTCCAGTTCTCCACTTTCCATCAGCTTATCTGCTTTGTATTTCTGACGTTCTACTTCTTTCTGGTTCTTGAGTTTCTCCAGAACATTCTGGATGTGTGCCATTTCACCCGGTGTGTAGATTCTGGATTCATGTAGCACAAGAACCACAAATTTCTCCACGGAACCATGATTCCGGATCAGTTCCACCAGCTTTACTGCAAGATCCTGCATTTCCAGTTCATCTGCGATCCATCTGCAGAGCTGCTCATTCATGATCGTATAATCGATCAGATACAGATTGTTGCACAGATAATAACACAGCTCTTCCAGTGTACTGATCCTTGTATGGATCCTCGAAATTTCATAGGGATGTTTTGCCTTTTTCTTATGACAAAGAATTAAACTGCCCATTGCTGCCTCCTAATTCAATGATCTTCTCCAACCGGAATCCTGATGGCGCAAAAAATTCGCCAAATCCCATATCTTCAAAAATAATATGACAGGTCTTTTCATCCGAGAAGAATGTACTAATTTTCAGACGAAGCGCATAGTTTTTCCGGTCCGGCATACCTTTCAGAGAAACCGACTCCACAAGATGCCTGCCGGTCACCAGAGAATCTACATGGATCTCAATATCCTCTGTATCACCAAGAAGCACCTCGAACTGTCTGTCTGATTCGTACCAGTGATTGCCCCAGGATACCAGTGGGTACCAGCCTTCTTCTCCATTCACGCGCATCCGCACGGAAATCTGCTCGGTCAGTTTTGTCTCATCCAGGTAGACTGGTGCATCTGACTGTTCCTCTTTTCTGCGCTGCGCTGTATAACACGCTCCTTTACTGTACAGATTATTTCCCATAAACGCACGGCGTCCGTTACAGAGAACGCGCAGAGAATTCGGATACCAGTTATTTTCAAATCCATCTCCTGTCAAAAAGACAGAAGAGATCATCTTCTTGTTGAATACACTCTGGATAAAACGTTTAAAATGCTCATCTGCCGCTTTTGCCTTCTCAACATGCAGCACCGGATAAACTGCTTCCAGTTCTTCCATACGTGCATCTGCCACCTTGTCCACCGTCACAAAGCTTTCTCTGCTTTTCTGCGAACTGTTCTTCAGTTCCCGCAACATATATGCCCGGATCACATCCTCGTCACAGTAAAAAAGTGCCGCTTCATACTGCCATAATTCTTTCGGCTGGTTAAACATATAATGACAGAAGCTTTCCTTGTAGTCCTGAACATAAATATTTTCCTTTGCCACTCCGAGTTTCTGTCCGATTCCCTTCAGCAAGACGCGGATGTCTTCGTTTTTCTCCGGGACTGTAAACGTGATGCTTTCAATTTCTTCAAATCCGTTCAACGTGTACTTTACAAAATCCGCCAGCAGCTGGACGCCTTCATATTCCTGTCCGTCTACCTCAATTTTCCTATTGCCAAGCGCACACTCCCAGATCCCTTCCACGCAGATACTGTCCCTTACCGTAGACATCCTTCTTGCCTGTCTTCCGTAAGTCCAGGTCTCTTTATAATAGTTCATCACCAGAGGAATCTGATTGTTCTCTTTTTCAATTCCGGTATCCACCGTCTCCGGTTCCTGTGTTTTTTCATTATAATAACTGATCTGACACATCTTTGCATTGATGTCATATCCTATAATACTTCCATGTGTCATGAAGTATTTCCTCCTTTAGTAAGCAACAAAAATATCCTCAGCAAGCTGTTTTTCTGTTGCAAATTCCTTCATCGCGATTGCCAGTGCTTCATTCTTCAGTGATGTCATATCATTCAGTCTTCCAAATTTTCCGATTGGTCTCACCTCACGCGGCTTATAGTCACTTTTTTCCGTAACCGTCACCTTATCCTTATTCGTCTCTGTAAAATAATAACGCAGAGATTCATCACCAAACAAAATAAAGCTCTTGATATAAGTGTCTTCATATGCCGGAAGCAGTATTTCTTCCTGATAATTCATATTATCACTTTCGCCTTTCCGTATCTGGTAGGAAATTGCCACTTTGCTTCCAGGTTTTGCGTGATATTCGATCATCGTCTTATCATAAAGCTGCACTTCTCTGAGCCAGTTCTCCGGATACTTCAAATAGAAAGAAAAATACAGCTGTTTTTCACACATTTCGCGCAGGAATTCCCGTAGCATCGGTTCCAGTTCCTGATGCACTTCCCTGCTGGAATAATATTTTAGCAGGGCGATCTTACAGATATCCGGAAGATCTTCCTCTTTGCGGTATTCATTTGCGATGATTACAAAAATACATCCTTTTACCTGGCGTCCGTTCACCACATATTCTCTTGAAACATAAGCAAGATATGCTCTCTTTAAACGGAAATACGTTCTTCCTTCATAATAATCCGCAAAAATTTCTTCCTCACCAAACATAGTTTCCGAGAAAAGCATCTGCGTAATGATTCTTTCTGAAAGCTTGTAGGTTGTAATATCATAATCTCTTGCCACATGCCAGAGTTTCTTCATATTACGGGTCGATCCACAATAATACTCAGCAAGATAAGACAGCGTCTGCTTATCATACTGATCTTTCAGAAACAGTTCAAAGCATAATGCCAGAAGAAAATCATCCTCATCCGTACCTTCTTCACGCAGGCGCATACTGCACATTTTAAACACTTCTTTTTCATCTGCCATCTCCAGCCCGTGCTCTCTAAGCATATCCCAGGTCAGTTCTTTTTTCTCTTTCTTTCGTTCCTCTTCCTCATGCTCTTCCTGATATTTTTTGCAGATTTCCATATACCGGTTCTCATAGAACATCCTCATAGTCTCATATGGAATGGAATCAATGTAATGGCGGCCGTCTTTTGATTCCCAGACAATCCGTGCGTCTTTATTGTATAAATATACAATCACTCCATCCGCACTGTACTGTACTTTCTGACTGATCGTTCCGTCAGGCTCGATTACCATGACAAACGCCATGTTCTTTACCGTTGTCTTAATCTCATAAGCATGGCAGATATCATAAACTGCCCGGATTCTTTCCGGTGTCATATCCCGCTCAGTACAGCAGCGTTTGTAAATAATATGCAGAATATCATTGATCCTTCGATTCTCAAGCTGCATCCAGGCAAACCGCTCCATCTGCTCTCTGTAAGCACTGTAAAGCTCACTGCTTTCTTCCTCACAGTTAATCAGATTTGCATACAACACCGCTGCTTTTTTATATTCCAGTGTGTTTCCATGCCGGAAGTAAAGTAATACGGATTTTGGAAACTGTCTGTCCAGATATTTGTCATCCACAGTCATCATATAATATTCAAAAAGCTGCGCAATCTTCAGATCTTCTTTTACTGCCAAGGCATACCACTTAAAGCATTCCGGTGTTGTCCGATTGCCACGGATCAGATGGGTACAAATTGCTGTCAGAATCTGTGGATCCGGGAAAATCCGATAAACCTTCCGCATCACAACATCCAGATTCTTATCATAAGTCCGCTGTTGGGATGCAAGGTTCGCCATATAAAGCGCAATTTCCTTTGTCAGAATTCCGTGCTTCTGCGCAAAATTGAGAATCTGTACTTCAAATGCCGAGAGCTTTTTCAGACAGGTTGGCTTCTCCAGAAAACACCGGTATGCCTGCCAGTACAGAATTACCTGGTTCGCACCGTTGCAGCAGTGGCGTTCCAGAACCTGTAATTTTTTGCTGTAGTTTTTATATTCCGGATCAATGTCAATCAGCATACACACAAGCTCCCATGAAGTTGGTTCTTTCATATATGCCTTATTCAGTTCTTCAATTGCTTTGTTAACCTGGCTGCCTGATTTTCTCAAAAGCGCAGTCAGATACAGATAATACGATGAAATGACCGAATCCTTATTCACTGAGAAACGGCTGTAATTGTAATCATCCAGAATACCACTAGCCTTGTCCGGCTCCTTACAGAGCAGGTTAAGATGTGCATCAAACAGTGGATAAACATCTCCGTCTTCTGAATATATATCCAGTCCCTTCAGTTTTTCTCTTGTTGCGTCCGCCCAGGCTGTCAGATTCTTTCCTTCCGCATTACACGCAAGGAAATCCTTTATGATTGATGCAATCGTCTTATCTGCCACACGTCTGTTCTCTGCATGATCCTTGTGATTGGCCAACATTACCTCATAGGTCAGCGATTCATACGGACTTTCAAAAACAATCTGTCCATAATTATTTCCCGCATGAGCCTTTTCCGGATGAATGATATAACTGAAATCAAACAGATTTCCCACAAAATCGTCCGTTGTAAAGTTATCCCTTCCAATCTGGATAAAATCACCGCTCACATGCACCTTCACCGGCATAAATCCCCAAGTATTCTTTGTAAAATGAATAATCTCACGGGTTGCTTCTTTTAAATTGCGGAAAGTTCTCTGATTCCGTCCCATTGTCAGGAAAATACATTCTTTCTGTTTGATTCCGACCAGAAATTCTTCCATCGCCTGCTCACCGAGAGACCATTTCCTAATATTATCATAAAGTGCCTTTATCCTTGGCTCTTCATACTTTATCACGTCATAAAAATCGCGTGATCTGAAAAGACGGTGTGCCTCGATAAAGTTCTCCATCGCCAGCCTTTTAAAATCACGGATATTCTGTACTCTTCCACAGGAAGTCTCGACTGATGGTTTTTCAATGATCGCAGTAAAGTTTACCTCAAATTCTCCACCATTACATACAATCGTAAACTTTCCCTGTTCAACATGCCCGGGAGCAAGTCCGCTTCCATCATAAGTAAAACGGAGCTCCACCGGGTTGCCCTCAAATCCCTGTTCTTCTAAATGTATACGAAAAGAAGAAGAATATACAAGTCCTCTGATATCTCCTTCTTTCCTGTTCTTCAAAATGAAACTTCCCTGGCAGGACTCTCCTTCCCCGATCGTCATCTCAAGATTCGTTACCGGCAGTACAATCTCCGGATGAACAGTTCGAAAATCTCCTTTGGAAAATTTTTTTATTTTATTCTTCAAGCTTGCCACCTACTTCTGCATTGCATTTTTTCAAAAAGACATTATAATAAATTATAACATTATTCTGCATATCAGGCAATGCGGAATACCCGATTTTTTTAATTCACAGATTTTTGTTATACACAAAGGAGAATACTATTTATGGAAGCAAAACCGCAGTTTCATGGAAGTGACACCGCTGCTGTCGCCGCATTTTATCATGTACCGGTGGACGAGATCGTCTGCTTTGGAGCCAATGTCAACCCACTTGGATTATCCAAAAACCTGAAAAAAGATCTTGCTGCACATCTGGATCTTCTCAGTAGTTATCCGGACCGAAATTACACTACTTTGAAGAAAGTGATTGCCGATTACTGCCAGATTTTACCGGAACATGTAATCGTCGGAAATGGTTCTACAGAGCTGATCTCTCTCCTGATCCAGACACGGAAACCACAAAAAACGCTGGTTCTTGGACCAACTTATTCCGAGTATGGACGTGAACTGGATCTGGTGGGAAGTTCCATCCATACTTACCTGTTAAAAGAGTCAGATCAGTTCCATCTTGATATCCATGCCTTCTGCGAAGAAATCAGGAAGGGCTATGATCTGGTGATATTATGTAACCCGAACAATCCGACTTCGTCCGCTCTCAAAATGCCTGAGATCCAGACCATTCTGGACTGCTGCCGGGAGGCTGGCTCTTTCTTGATGATCGATGAGACTTACGTTGAATTTGCACCGGATATTAATGAAATTTCTTCCATGTCTCTGATCAGCAGTTTTGATAATCTGATGATTCTCCGTGGCGTATCCAAATTTTATGCCGCACCTGGTCTCCGCCTCGGCTACGGTGCAACCAGTAACAGCCAGTTTCTTCAGGATCTTCTGCTGATGCAGAACCCATGGAGTCTGAACAGCCTCGGCGCTTACGCTGGTGAGAAAATGCTCCAGGATCAGGAGTATATCCGGAAAACACGGGATCTGATCCTCTCCGAGCGAGACAAAATGTGCACTGAAATCTCCAAAATCAATGTGCTGACTGTGTATCCTGCTTATGCGAATTTTGTACTGGTAAAGATTGAAAAAGAGGGAGTTACTTCTGCGGATGTGTTTGAATTTCTGATCAAGCAGGGTCTGATGGTGAGAGACTGCTCCAGCTTCAAAGAACTGGGCGGGGAATACTTCCGGTTCTGCATTATGGCTCCGGAAGATAATAAGAGACTGCTTCAGGGAATACAGGATTTCTTTGCATAATGTTTCCTATCCCCACAAGAAGACCATTCACTAAATCGCCAACTCTTATTTCTAAAAATTTTGAGCAGCACAGGATCCCGGCGCAAATGATATTGAATCGTTGCGGCTAAGAGCGCACAAAAATAGGGGTGGTGTCCGTGTTCACACGAACATCATCCCCTTTTTTGTACAAGCTTCGGAGTTGCCATGCATCCGTATGAAACTGCCAGTGACAGTTTCATAGGTGACGATCAATATCATTTGCGCCAGGATCCGTCCCTCTTCACACTATTCTTTCAAAATAAGCGCCACAAACACAAGATCTTCTTTCCCCGCATTCTTGATGCCATGTCCATTTCCGTCTGCACAGAAAGTCACATCACCAACTTCTACCGGATATTCTTTGCCATTATCATTGTAAATGCCTGCCCCTTTTGTCAGATAGTAAGTCTCAGTCTCTCCATGATGCTCATGATATCCGATCTCACATCCAGGTTTTAACGTTACTTCATTGAACATCTTGCAGTACGCACCGAGCTGTTCACCTTTGATCAGTTCTTCCTTCAGGATATAGCCTGCGCCACCCGCTACATTTTCTGCTTTGATTGGTTGTCTTTCTGATTTCTTTGTCATGACTCTTTTCCTCCTGTCTGATCAGATTTCTTTATCTGTCATTGTGACACGATTATTGAATTGCGTCAAGTGCCGCAGAAATATCTGCGATCAGATCCTCTTTATCTTCAAGTCCCAGACTGATGCGAATCAGTTCTGCCGGAACTCCTGCTTCTTTTAACTGCTCATCATTCATCTGGCGATGTGTGGATGTTGCCGGGTTCAGGCAACAGGTTCTCGCATCTGCCACATGGGTTTCAATCGCTCCAAGCTTCAGATTCTGCATGAATACGGAAGCAGCTTCTCTTCCACCTTTCAATCCGAAAGATACCACTCCACAGCCCCCGTCTGGCATGTATTTCTTTGCTCTTTCATAGTATTTGTTAGATGGAAGTCCCGGATAATTGACATAAGCAACCTTTGGGTGCTGCTCCAGAAATTCTGCCACAGCCTGTCCGTTCTCCACGTGTCTTGGCATACGCACATGAAGAGATTCCAGTCCGAGATTCAGGATAAATGCATTCTGTGGTGCCTGGATCGATCCGAGATCACGCATCAACTGAGAAGTACATTTTGTGATAAATGCGCCTTCTTTTCCGAATTTCTCAGCATAGGTAATTCCATGATAGCTTTCATCCGGTGTGCAAAGTCCGGGATATTTATCTGCATGAGCCATCCAGTCAAATTTACCACTGTCTACGATTGCTCCACCGACTGCTGCTCCATGTCCATCCATATATTTTGTAGTCGAATGTGTCACAATATCTGCTCCCCATTCGATCGGACGACAGTTGACCGGTGTCGGGAAGGTATTATCCACGATCAGCGGTACACTATGCGCATGCGCAACCTTTGCAAAAAGCTCAATATCCAGAACAGTAAGTGCCGGATTGGCAATCGTCTCACCAAACATCAGCTTTGTATTTGGCTGGAATGCCGCATTTAATTCTTCTTCTGTTGCATCCGGAGAAACAAATGTTGCGTCAATTCCCATTTTCTTCATTGTCACACTGATCAGATTGAAGGTTCCACCATAAATCGAAGAGGAAGCCACAATATGATCTCCTGCTTCACAGATATTGAACATAGCAAAGAAATTCGCTGCCTGTCCGGAAGAAGTCAACATTGCAGCTGTTCCGCCTTCCATCGCCGCGATCTTTGCCGCTACGTGGTCATTAGTCGGATTCTGCAGACGGGTGTAGAAATATCCGGATGCCTCCAGATCAAATAATTTTCCCATATCTTCACTTGTATTGTATTTGAATGTCGTAGACTGAATGATCGGAACCTGTCTCGGCTCTCCATTTCCAGGTGTATATCCTCCCTGCACGCATTTTGTTCCCATATGATAAGTATTCATGAGAAAGTTCCTCCTTTTTCTTTTACACATTTCCTCTAATGTATATTCATTAAGTATGTTTTCTATTATAGCAGAAAACGGGAGATTTTGTTTAAAAATCTCCCGTTTGTTTTATATTTTTTGCAGAATATGCAGTTTTTCTTTTATTTTCCTCTTACGGTTTACATCTCCCGCACGGGCTATACCCCTCTTTAGTCAGTTCTTCTCTTGAACCTGTAAATGTTTTTTTATTTCCTTCTTTGATATCTTTTACTCCTGAGCACTCCGGCGTATGGAACTTCTTTGTATTTTCATTCAACACATACATCTTTTTCTCTGTATTTCCACTGGTTTTTCCCGTACCCACTGACGCATCCGTATCGGAAAGCACTGCCTTTCCCGTTGCATAATCAATCGTAATTCCCGGCTGTACATTATAGACATACACATTAAATTTCACACCTTCTCCATGATCCTCCACTGATTCTGCTTCCATTAAAACTCCGGATGCAACCAGATTCTCCCCTTCAAATACCGGTGTGACACGATACATTACATGATTATCTGTCTCTTTGATGTAGTCGGCAACCATATTTTCAAATGGCAGCATCCCATCCACATTCATATAGCGGGTTCCTGTAATCAGATTCTTTTCGTTTGCATTTTCTGCCGTCAGCTGATAGCCTATCAGATGACAACGGTTGTAAAGATATTTTCCATCCACATTGTCAAATTTTATTGTCTGCCACCCGGACGGTTTCACCTGTCCAATCTTTCCTCTTTTCCCGGTCGGCATCAGATCTGTCCCAATGTTGGACACGGCAACGCCGCATCGTCCCAGCTCATCCAGATCACTGTAGCTTTCATAAGACTGATCTGTCAGCTCATCTTCGGTAAAATCCGGTTCATTATCGTCAATCACTACATACGGTGTTCCGCTGTATGCCGGAATATTATCCAATGTAGCGCTCACCGGATCCTGGCTGCCACCTGCTGTCGATTCATTTTCTCCGCTACCCGACTGCCTTTCAACTACTGCTGCCTGACTGTTTCCATATGATGCACTTTGCGCATCTGCTCCACCTGTGCCACACGCTGTCAGAAACAATGCAAACGTCAGAAGCAGCACACCTCTCATTTTCCCAATTTTCTTCTTCATAACAATCCCTGCCTGTTGTAAATTTCTTTTGTAATCTTCTCATGGGAGTAACCGGAAAAATCTTTTCTCTCTTCCAGTCTCCACTTGCTTAAATCTACCTCAAAAAATACATCTGCCGGATAATCCCGGTTCCATTTATACAGAACAATCTCTGTAATCTTCCCCTCATATCCAGCCAGATTCTCCCCCTCAACAAAACAGAAATCCTCTTCTTCTGCATTTTCCAGAAAATTCCGGTCAACCTTCCACATTTTTTCATCCTCCAGTCGCCCTGCGTCCTGTATTTTCTTCCCAGTCCCAGTTTCCCGGCATACCTCTTCTTTTGCTTTAAAGACTTCTTTAAAAAGCTTATCTGCCTCCGGCGCCATCCAGAGTACATTCCCTCTCGTCATCTCAAGAATATCCTCTGACACCATCCGGTCCCGGCTCACTCTCCTGCCATTAAAACATATCCCCATCCGGTTATCCACACATACAATAGTTTTCACACTATAAAACTCCTTCCCCGCAATTCCAGCCAATATCCGAAATTCTCTACACAGCTTCACATTCTTTTGCCACTGTAGCGTCCGTCTCGTCCCTGCATTTTCCATAACACAAACAGGCAGAGAATCCAATCCCTGCCTGTCCGTATTCATAACATCTTATTCAACTTTCGCAATATCAATCAGTGTAAGCTGACGGATATCTGTATTTTCCAGACTTGTCACAAGTGCTCTTGCAGTATCCATAGCTGTCAGTACATTGACACCTGTCTCGATTGCATTACGACGGATTACAAATCCATCTCGTGCATGATCTGCTCCCTGCGGAGGAGTATCAATTACAAGGTCGATCTCGTGTCCAAGGATCAGATCCATCAGGTTCGGTGATTCCTGCTCAATCTTATTGACCGGAATTGCTTTTACGCCACCTTCTTTTAATGCATCAGCTGTACCGCGTGTTGCAAAGATGCGGTAGCCAAGTGCCTCAAATCTGCGTCCGATCTCGACAGCTTCTCCCTTATCCTCATCACGAACAGTCATGATCATGTTCTTATATTTTGGAAGGTTGATTCCAGCTCCAAGGAACGCTTTGTAAAGTGCCTCGTTAAATGTAGTTGCAATTCCCAGACACTCACCTGTAGACTTCATTTCCGGTCCAAGGCTGATATCTGCACCACGGATCTTCTCAAATGAGAATACCGGCATCTTGATTGCAATATAATCAGCTTCTTTCTGAAGTCCCGGTGTGTAACCCATTTCTCTGATCTTATGTCCGATGATCGCTCTTGTAGCAAGCGGAACGATCGGGATACCTGTTACCTTACTGATATAAGGAACGGTACGACTTGAACGTGGGTTTACTTCGATGACATAAACATCTTCGCCACATACGATGAACTGGATGTTGATCATACCAATTACGTGAAGGGCTTTTGCAAGACGCTTTGTATATTCTTCAATTTTACGCTTTGTCACTTCAGAAATGCTCTGCGCAGGATATACAGAAATACTGTCACCAGAATGGATTCCGGCACGCTCAATATGTTCCATAATACCAGGGATCAGAATGTCTGTTCCGTCACATACTGCATCGACCTCAATTTCTTTACCGACCAAATATTTATCAACCAGAATCGGGTGATCCTGTGCAATACGGTTGATGATTCCGATAAATTCATCAATATCATGATCGTTGATTGCAATCTGCATTCCCTGTCCGCCAAGTACATAAGAAGGACGAACCAGTACCGGATATCCGAGACGGTTGGCAACCTCTTTTGCTTCTTCAGCGGTAAATACTGTATCTCCCTTCGGACGTGGAATATTGCACTGTGCAAGGATCTCGTCAAAGAGCTCTCTGTCCTCTGCGGCATCTACATCTTCTGCGGAAGTTCCAAGAATCGGCACTCCCATCTTCATCAGGGATTCTGTTAATTTGATCGCAGTCTGTCCACCAAACTGAACAACTGCTCCGTCCGGTTTTTCCAGGTCTACAATGCTCTCTACATCTTCCGGAGTAAGTGGTTCGAAATACAGCTTATCTGCGATATCGAAATCGGTACTTACAGTTTCCGGGTTGTTGTTCATGATAATAGCTTCATATCCAAGATCCGGGTTCGTTGCAATGACCAACAGACTTCCAAGAAACGTAAAACTGACTCCCATAATAATCGGAAGTCCGGATCCGATCACTCCTATCGGATATAACTGTAAACAGGTTCCGATTCCGGCTACAAACATCGCACACTGCAATAACTGTGTAATCTCCGCCGAACTTAAATGTGCCCCATTACTTCTAAGTACTGCCGCACTACACACGATCAGTACCGGAGCCAGATTCGATACGAACATCGCCAGTACATGCTGTAAGCCGAACGGAATGGCTTTTTTAAGTGGAACTCTTCCGTTCAGCTTATAGATATTCTCTTCACTGACCGTCTTTATCTTTTCTTCTTTGTTGCTTTCCATGACTTTTCCTCATTCTCTCTGTAAAATTTTATTTATTATAAGTTTAACTTATATTTTTCAAGAAAGCAACACGAGAATTAATAAATGCATTTATTACTTTAATACAATCCGAAAATAGTCTACTGTCGTTGAAAGAAGAAATATTCCACACACTGCCATTTGCAGATATTTTTTCTTAATTACACTTTCAATAAAATCTTTTAAAAATATAAAATCAATCACACTACCAATAAGAATGCTCCCCACATCCATGATACTGTTTATTGCTTTTATCGAAAACAACTGGAACATCCATATCAGACTGGCTGCCCCCAGACACCAGATAAGTGAAAAATAAAATTCCCTTTTTTCACGAATTTCCCAATATTGCCGTAAAAGAACCACACATGTAGTACATCCTATGATACAGCCATAAAATGCAATCGAAGAAAACACTTTTGTTGACTGTGTAACCATTACACCTAATACTGCCATTACAAAGCTAATTCCACTGATTAACCATTTCATTTTCTTTGCCGCATGATACTCCGATATCTCTGCCGTTGATTTCATAATCTCTACTACGTTCTTCCGATCTACAGCAGTTTCTCTTCTTTCTGTATTGATTTCCGATCTCATAAGCTCCACCACTTCTATCCCGAGTGCATCTGCCAATGGTTCTAACGTATTAATGTCTGGAAAACCAAGTCCTCTTTCCCATCTGCTGACTGCCTTATCCGTTACATTTATCTTTTCTGCCAGTTCCGCCTGTGTCATACCCAGCTGCTTTCTCCGTTCCATGATAAATTTTCCAAATACTTTTGCATCCATGTAATTCACTTCCTTTTTCCGTTCTTCGAAACCGAATAGACTTCTTTGTTTAATTACATCATATACATTTTTTGTTAAATACGTCAATCGACGAATCCTTTACTTTTTTAATTTTAAGGTAAAAAGCTTTGAATAGTAAAAGAAGACTCTTGCAATGCAACAGCCTTCCTAATCATATACTTATTCTTCTTTTTGTATTTCTTCTATAATTCGTTGAATTGCAGTTACCTCTTCCTCCAATTCATCCGCAATTTGTCCTATAGACTTTCTTTTTTTCAACTTCTTTTTAATCTGCTTTTTCAAAAGACTCCGTTCTCCAAGCTCAATTCCAGATTCTACTCCAGCCTCCACACCAGCTTCATACTCCGCTTTCCGTAATTTTTTCTCTTCAAATTCTTTATCATACTCATAGATGCTCACTTTGATCACCTCTGCCTTATTCTTCACCAAAAATTCTGCCAGAATTCCTTCCTTTATGCATTCATCTACCGCTCGCGTAACTGCCTCTTCCAGAGGAATATTCTGCGTCACATATTTTCTTACCCTCGCAACATATTTGGCATATTCCTTTAATGTTCTGCAGTGTTCCATCAGTTCTAGGTTATGACCATCATTTACATTCAACATAGTCACCCTTAATTCCAGATCCGGATCATCCGTCGGATTCTCATAAGCTGAAGATAATCGGAATTCATTATAATCTTCTACCTTTTTCGTTCCATTATAAAATACAATAAATCTTGGTGTCGGTATCTTTTGTATTACCGTGGAATATAAAGATTTCCGAACTACTAATCTTTGATATTCATCCGCAATATAGAATAAATTTCTAAGCGGAATATTCGAGTTATACGTCGACTGGTGCTCATACAAATATAAATTCATATCCATAATAAACGCCAGATCATTTTTCATTCCCATATAAATTGCATTTTCTAATGTGACAATCTGCAAATCTTCTACATTAGTATAATTCCGACCATTCACTGCATTATACAATAATAGCAGATTTTCTTTATCATGATACAACATTCGAAAAATCGTATCTTTGTATGGCCGTTTTGCCTTTAACTGACGGTTGCTTACCTGATACTTTTTGTTACGTCTCTTCTGACTTTTTCTTCTCGCCATATTTAATTCCTCCTATGTGCAGGAGGATATCTTACTTACACGTTCAGTCCTCTCCTGCTTTTTACAATTGATTGGTATAAAAAACATAGATTTCTGAAATGCAATTAGAATGTAGATAGTATATGATTCAATATACCTTAGATTTCTTTTGAAGTATGCTTTTATATAGATTAACATATAAATAAATATTATTCAATATATTTTCAAACAAATTTTGTTGCTGTTTATTACATGAAGCGGTCATTCCGTGGGTATCGCATGCTGTAATGATTCAACAGCGGAACCATAACTGCTGTGATACCGGAAGTGTACAAAAAAAGCCGGAAAGTCAAGGCTTCCGCCACAACTTTTCGGCCATACACAGGTTACAATTCCGCTATTGAATTCAGTATCATGGACCGGGGTAAGCCACAATACAGTATTAAACAGCAAAAAAATTCAACTTCGTCTCATCAAACGTAATCTTCTGCCCTTTCCTTCTAAAATACTCCTCCACAACCTGATACATCTCCTCATACCGTCCCTCGCATGCACAGTTTCCTAACGGTTCGATCCAACAGGACTGTTTTCCACAGGCATCTCTCAAGTGAACCTTAAAATTCAGCCCTTTCTCCTCCAACAATCCGTTCACTTCAATCATCTCATCAAATGTAATATAATTCATATCCGCTATCTCCTCCAGTTCTTTCCACTATAGTATCCGGCTGCATTGAATATCGTTGCGAATACATTGATCATCTTGTTCGACGTATACACTGCATGATACCGGTTATATTTTCCCCAGTCTGCATTCGCCAGTGTCCATGTTCCGGATACAGCAGCAAGATAAATAACAGCACACAAAAATCCCACGATAAGTTCACCGGTTGCCATCAAGTGTCCATACTTCTGATTCAGCATCTGCGCTATCACTACTGCCATGATCAGGCTGGCAAACATACTGATCCAGAGTTTGTTCAGGATATAGCGGTTCAGCTTTGAGCCCATCCACAATATAATTGCAAGAATAAATGCCCCGCCATACAGGTAGATTACATACTGCTTCAATACCGCTGTATCACGACACACAATATATCCTCTTCCCATCACTGTTCCGATTGTAAAAAGTCCGACAGGCTGTACAACTGCCCCCAGAAGCAGCAATGTCAGATGCACTTTCATATTCGCCGAACATGTTCCTATGATCAGCAGACCTACCACAGCTGCAAGTGAAATCAGCCCGACATAAAGATGTGTTCCGATATAATCCTTCGGAAGCAGCCATATAGATATCACACTTAAAATCGTTCCTGCAATAAAAAAGCATGCAATCTCATTGTTCATCTCATCCCTGCTTAATTTTTTCTGTACAATATCCTCTTTCAAAAGGATTGCCAGACGTACCTGCCACTCTTCTTTTTCTTCCTCAATCTCAAGCTGATCGATCGATGTAATGTCAAGCTTACTTTTCAATGCTTTCTGGCAGGTCAGTTTCGTTTCCTTTAATGTACGTTCTTCTTTTTCGATCTCGTCCAGTCTGCGGGATAAAGCTTCCTGCAAGGTCAGTCTGTCTTCATAGATTTCTTTGATCTCCTGTACCGGAATACCGATCAGACGCAACTTTTTGATTTCCTGAAGTTGTTCTACATCTGCTTCTGAATACTCCCGGTAATTATTTTCCTGATTACGTGCCGGATGGATCAGTCCTTCTTCTTCATAAAATCTTATATTCGCCTTGGAAATGCCAACCTGTTTTTCTACATCTTTAATCTTCATAAAGTGACACCTTCTTTCCATTTTCCCAGTCTGCTTCTGTAATGATTTCTTTGCGGTGTTTTATCGTCTTGTACTTTACTTTTCCAAACAAACCTTTCTGCTCTTTACAATAAATGATATGAAGCGCCATATGAAATTTCTGGTTCTCATCTTCCAACTCGTGACTGTATTCCAGATGAGTCGCACTGTAACGAAGCAGAAGCACTTCACCGGCTCCCACCGGTACGTTCCCACCATCCACAGACATAACCTGAAATGTAATGGTTCCCGGTATTTCGATTTCTTTTAATTCAACCTGTTCTTTTATTACTGTCTGAAGCTCAGAAATGATTTTATTTCTTTCTTCACTTTTTTCCATACTGTCACCTTCCTTCATTCCGGATATCTACATCCTTCTCCCTCTTTGTTAAGATAATTATATTCCTTCAAGCCGCTTGAAGGTCAAGAGATTCACCATATTTTTCTTCCATTTTTTGCCTTTACTCGCATTCCCGCTCGATTTTTTTCTCTGCCAGCCGCTCTGTCTCTTCTATTGCTTCTTTATAGCCGGTCAGTGCCGCAAATGGTGCAAACTGAGCCGCCCGGTCTGCTATCGGCATCGAAGGATGCGTCTCCGATACATGATGCGGAAGGTTCAGAATATCTCCATACTTTTGCTGCACTTCGATCACCGATTTCTGTAATTTCCCCGAAACCTGTGTAACATTTTCTTTCGAAACATTTTCATTTCTCACGCTTTATGTCCTCCGATCTGCCGGTTCCGTTCCATCGCAGTTCCATCCTCCTGCAGATTCATTCCTTTTAAGATTGCATTCTTCCCATATTTTTTCTTGATATCCAGCATCGCCTTCTGCATCTTCTTTTCCCGTTCCAGCTTCTCATTCTTCTCTTCCTTTTCCTTCTTTGCAATTCCAAAATCTGTAAAAAGATTCATCTGTTCATACTGCTGTTCTTCCTGGACCTCTTTCTCACTGATCACATGATTCGCTGCCATCGTAATCCGGCGGATCAGAAGATCCGGATTCACAATTTCATGATACAGCTTTACACCTGCCTGTGTCATCAGCCTCGATGAAGAAGTATGCTTCTTCAGATTAGCGGTTCCGTGTGCATGTTTCGGCAGCTTCCTGCCGTACCAGTCTGTCGTGATCTCCCCTACATTTTTCTTCGTTCCTTGTTCCAGATTCTTGATGTCGTATCCGATCGTCAGAACGATCTGATCCGTTACGAGACGTTTATCTACCAGATCCAATGCCAGCTGGTCGATCATTTCCTTTACCACGATCTTCGTCTGCTCGAAATTATATGGACAATGCAGTACCTGTCCCGCACCCATACTGTTATTTTCGGGCTTATACGCCTTCACGTCTGCAATCGTGCATGGCTCCCATCCCCATGCATGGTCAATCAGAAGTTCTGCATTCACCCCAAATAGCCGGTACAGCAAATCTTCATTATAATATTCCCCCGGCTTACCAAGAGAACATCTTGCCACATCTCCCATGGTAAATAATCCGACTTCCGCAAGCTTCTTCGCATACCCCGGGCCCACACGCCAGAAATCCGTGATCGGCTGGTGCGCCCACAAAAGCTTCCTATAAGAAATTTCTGTAAGTTCTGCGATCCTCACCCCATTCTGATCCGGCTCGATATGCTTCGCCACAATATCCATGGCAACTTTACACAGGTACAGATTCGTTCCGATTCCGGCCGTTGCCGCAATCGACGTCTCCTGCTGGATCTCCCGAATAATCTTTCCAGCCAGCTCTCTTGCCGTCATCCGGTAAGTATTCAGGTAATCGGTCACATCCATAAATACCTCGTCAATGGAATAGACATGGATATCCTCCGGTGCAACGTATTTCAGATAAATGTTGTAGATCTCCGTACTGCATTTCATATATAATGCCATTCTCGGAACCGCCGTAATATAATCCAGTTCCAATTCCGGATGTAGTTTTATTTCTTCATTATCTACGGAAGCTCCTGCAAACTTCTTTCCGGGTGCCATGCAGATCCGTCTTTTATTCACTTCTTTTACCTTCTGCACGACCTCGAAGAGTCTGGCACGGCCCGGTATCCCGTAGGATTTCAAGGAAGGAGACACTGCCAGACAGATAGTCTTTTCCGTACGGCTTTTGTCCGCTACTACCAGATTGGTTGTCATCGGATCCAGTTCTCTTTCTCTGCATTCTACCGATGCGTAAAATGATTTCAAGTCGATTGCGATATAGCTTCTCTGTCCTTTGTCTGCCATGCCTGTTCGCCCCCTTCCTTTACTCACAAATTCATTCACAACGTTTTCTTTTCTCGTTTCGAATATATGTTCTCATTATACCAACATTCTGATTTTTCCACAATACAGAAGCAGTTACAAATTATTTTTCCAAAACTATTGACCTTCAAGTTACTTGACAGTTTATATTATAGACAAGAAAAGAGAAGAAACAAATATTGATAAGAATGCCGGCTATTCCCAAATTCTCTTAAAGAAAGGAGACATTAAAATGAAGAACGGAACAGAAAACAAAAAAGTTGTCTTTGATATTATTTTTAACTTAATATGCATGATATACATAATCTACAGTTGGATGTCACTTACAAATGTCGGAGTCGTAACTGCACTGACACATAATCATGGTGATGCCATGCTGCTGATCTTCGGTGCCGCAATTGTTCTGATCGTCTTTTTCATAATTGATATCATTTCTTTAATATCAGGGAAAAAGCAAAGGGGCTATTTGTTACCGGGGTATGTCGGAGTGTCCATTGGTGTAAAATGTATCGCAATACTATTCCTGGTTTTGGCATATGTATTTAATCTTAGAATCTAGAGACCTGCCACTGGCAGCTTCTTCCAAACACATGACGTATAAAATATGGCTGGCATATATTCTTTCAGGATATATGCCAGCCACATTTCAAAGTCCATTTACAAATATCTTATTTATAATCCATCACCAGAAACATCGGTTTGATTGCTACCACTTCGTCATACTCTTCTTTCTCGACGACTACACTGGAATTCAACGCCTTCAGATCTTTTTTCAAAACCTGCAATGCTTCCGGGATATTTCTCGCACGCCCCTCTTTCATAATTTCCTGCATTCTCTTTAGCACAATCGGATGTGCATAGTGAGCCGGTACCGGAAAATCCGGATACACTCTGATATACTCTTCCATCTGACTGATCGATTCCGTCAGCTTCTTCTCAATATAATTCTTATTATTCTTCGAAGTCGGAAGTACATTTGCTCCGGCAAATAAGAAGATTGCAGCCAGACCAAACAAAAGGAAATACATTCCAAATCCTGCACGGGTCGTCAATGCATAGATACCATAGACGAATGCCGCACCGCCCATCAGTACGATTGCAAGAGCGACCCATTTATACGCCGGATTGCTCCTGTCATAGGTACGTTTTTTCTTTGCCGACTGACTTAAGTCCATGTAGATATCCGATTGCTTTTTCAGATACTGTTCTGCCTGTTCCAGCTTTATGAGACATCTTTTTGTTTCTTCTGATACATTTCTTTTTCTTTGCTTTTCCGCCAGCCATCTTTCCTTCTCTGCCAGCTTTCTCTCAGCCTCAAGACTGTGTACCGGAATATCCGGATATTCTTCCTCTATGTATGCAAGAAATCTGTCCACATCTTCCTCATGCTTGAAATTACATTGTTTTTCTTTTCCGTCCTCGTATACGACCACAAGATAGGATAATGTACCGAATACTCCTTTTCCTGTAAATCCGCCTTTGCTCATGGCGATTCTTTTAAAGATCCTTTTTACAGAACCAATCGGTATGTAATACCTTCTGTCAATATAAAAGCTGCTAAGATACACTGCCTTTTTTCCAATGCCACAAGGTCCGATCTTCTTACATTCTTTTTTGTCTTTTACCAATTCTTCATCCGGAATCGATACATTACCCAGTCTTTGTGGTTTCATCTTTTCATCATCTCATTTCTGTCAATTCATTCTGCCTTTTTATGTATTCAAATTACACTGTCTTACAACTATGCTTTCATTGGTTTCTTTGTCGCATGGATAAAGATTCCAAGGAATACTGCTGCCAGGATAATTCCTACCGGATAAGCAACCTTCGTAGAAAGTCCCAGACACTCTTCTGCGCAGAAGAAATAGGTCATGGAAACTGCACTCATGAATGTTGCCGGTACCGCTGTGATCCAGTAATTCTTCTTCTCGCGGAACAGATACATACTTGCTGTCCACAGAACGATCATTGCAAGTGTCTGGTTTGTCCAGCTGAAGTATCTCCATACGATCGCATAATCCAGATGTCCGACAAATGCTCCGACTGCCAGAAGCGGAACACATAACATCAGACGTTTCTGCATCTTATCCTGATCAACTTTGAACCAGTCTGCCAGTACCAGACGGGCACTACGGAATGCCGTATCACCGGAAGTGATCGGGCATACGATAACTCCGATCATTGCAAGTGCAACACCAACACCGCCCATCGTCTTGATACACACATCATAGATAGCTGCTGACTGTCCATTTGCAAGAATATCATTCAGACCTGTACTCAGGCCACCTGTGATTTTATAAATAGAACATCCTGCTGCTGCCCAGATCAGTGCGATCACACCTTCTGCAACCATGGCACCATAGAATACGAAATGTCCTTGTTTCTCGGATTTCATACAACGTGCCATCAGTGGTGACTGTGTAGAATGGAATCCGGAAATAGCTCCACATGCTACGGTAATGAACATAAAGCTCCAGATCGGCTTTCCTGCCGGATGCATGTTAGTGAAATGCGTCCATATCTCAGGAATCGTATAATTCGGATTCGTGAAAATACCAACGATAACACCGACTGCCATAACGATCAGGCAGATACCAAACAATGGATAGATACGTCCAATGATCTTATCAATTGAAATAAATGTTGCAACAAAGTAATATGCAAGGATGATCCAAAGCCATACTTCCGGATTAGCCAGAACTCCTGTCACACCTTTATTTCCCAGTAATGTAACGATCAATCCTGCCGGTCCTACTGCAAATACGGTACCAACCATGACCAAAAGCACAACGCTGAATACACGCATGACATTCTTCATCACATTTCCAAGATAGATTCCGCACACTTCAGAAATCGATGCTCCGTCATTTCTTTCAGAAAGCATACCTGAAAAATAATCATGTACTCCTCCTGCAAAGATCGTACCGAATGTAATCCACAGGAATACAACCGGTCCCCATAAAGCACCCTGCATAGCTCCGAAAATCGGTCCAAGACCTGCAATATTCAAAAGCTGTACCAGGAACAACTTCCACTGCGGCATTACTACATAATCCACACCGTCATTGATCCGGACCGCCGGTGTCTCTCTGTCATCTGGTGCAAAAGTGTTCTCAACCACTTTACCATAGACAAAATACCCTCCTATAAGTAACGCTAAGCAAATAATAAAACTAATCATGACAACACCTCCAATGTCTTTTATTTCTTAATATTTCCTTAACCTACCTCCATTATAGGATTATGTGTATTTTTTTCAAGTGTTTTTCGAAAATTCTTGTATTTTTTATATATTTTGCACAACCACTGTTCTCTATCTTTTTACTTTTACTCCGATCTTTAATGCATTTACATTTCTTACAATGCTATCATCTCAGGGACTGCATGCCTTAAGTCCAATACAGAAAACTCAAAAGGAAAATGCCGGCACCCCAAGATACCGGCATTTTCCCACTCATAGGAATCAATCATTTAGTTTTAGTTGCTTCATATTATAATGGCGATTCAATTAACATACAGTTCTGATATCTGTGTATTCATAGCAGTCAAAGCTGTCTGCTACGTTCTTGCATGTTAATTTTCCATCGTATGTATTTACAGCTGAATAGATAACTTCGTTATCTTTGCATGCCTGCTCAAGTCCTTTTCCTGCAATCTGCAGTCCATAAGACAGTGTAGCATTTGTCAGTGCGATTGTAGATGTTCTTGGAACTGCTCCAGGCATATTTCCTACGCAGTAGTGAACAACACCATCTTCAATGAAGATCGGATCATCGTGGTATGTAACTTTTGTTGTCTCACCACATCCGCCCTGATCAACAGCTACGTCTACAAATACAGCACCTGGTTTCATCTCTTTGAGATATTTTTTCTTGAAGATCTTAGGAGCTGATTTTCCCGGAATCAGAACACATCCGATTACGAGGTCTGCTTCTTTTACAGCTTTTTCGATATTTGCATCATTAGAAACAAGTGTCTGGATACGTGCTCCGAAGATATCATCCAGATAAGCAAGTCTCTGAAGGTTGATGTCCATGATTGTTACATTAGCGCCCATTCCTACAGCGATCTTACAAGCGTTTGTTCCTACAGATCCGCCTCCGAGGATTACGATGTTAGCCTTTGGTGTTCCAGGAACTCCTGCTAAGAGAACTCCTTCTCCTCCAAATCTCTTCTCAAGATATTTTGCACCTTCCTGAATACTCAGACGTCCTGCGATCTGGCTCATTGGAGCAAGCAGAGGAATACTTCCGTTTCTTTCGATCAGTGTCTCATAAGCAACACCTTTTACCTTTGCTCCGAGAAGAGCATCTGTCTGCGGCTTGTCTGCTGCAAGGTGAAGATATGTATAAAGGATCAGTCCTTCATGGAATAATGGATATTCTTCCGGAAGCGGCTCTTTTACTTTAATCATCATCTCTACAGTATCCCATACTTCTTTTGCTGTATCAATCATCTTAGCCCCAGCTGCCACATATTCGGCATCTAAGAATCCTGATCCTTCTCCGGCACCTTTTTCGATATAAACATCGTGTCCTGCGTTCACATAGCTCTTAACATTGTCAGGTGTCATACCTACACGGAACTCGTTGTTTTTAATCTCTTTTACACATCCTACTTTCATTTTGAAAAACCTCCTAAAAAATTTTAATCCGTTTGTTTTTTGAAGTGAAGATTATTTTTCTTCTTGTTATTTTGTTGAAGAATATTCTTCATTTCTGTCTGAATTCATATTATCACACTCAAGTTGTTAATGCAATAAAAGTTATTTTTTTCACTAGTAAGTTATTTTTTTGTCTTTCTAATTCTTTTTCTCTTGTTTTGCAAAGTAATCTTTTACCAGTTTTGCCACTGTTCCTGACAACAGGAATAATGCGATCAAGTTAGGGATAGACATCAGACCATTACAGGTATCTGCAATTCCCCAGATGATACCAAGATCCACTGTTGCACCAAGGATTGCGACCAGCGCATACACGATCATAAATGGTTTCACAACCTTTGTTGTAAATACAAACTCGACACATCTTGCTCCGTAAAGTCCCCATCCAAGAATCGTTGAGAATGCGAAACAGCACATTGCAATTGCAGTAAAGATCGTCACCCAGCTTCCATACGTTGTTACGAATCCTGAGATGGTAAGCTCCGCACCTGCTGCCACGCCGTACTGGATTCCTTCGCCGCCACAAAGGATAACCAGTGCTGTCAGTGTACAGATCACGATTGTATCTGCAAATACTTCAAAGATACCAAACATCCCCTGTTTTACAGGCTCATCTGTATCTGCACATGCATGTGCGATCGATCCGGTACCGATTCCGGCTTCATTTGAGAAGATACCTCTGGAAACACCACGTCTCATAGTCATAAACATGCTTCCAACCACACCGCCGGTAAATGCTGACGGATTAAATGCTCCTACAAAGATCATCTCAAATACATGTGGAACTCTATCTGCATTCAGTACAACTACTCCGATTGCAAGGATGATATAGAATACTGCCATGAATGGAACCAGCTTCTCTGTTACGGTACCGATACGTTTTACTCCGCCAAGTAAAACAACCGCTACCAGTGCTGCAATCACAATTCCGATCACCAGATTCACCATACTTATCTGTGCGTCATCAATCACATTGTAGCTTATAAGTGCTGAATCGATGGATGTCGTAATGGTATTTACCTGTGTTGCATTTCCTGTTCCGAGTACTGTCAAACTTCCAAGGATCGCATAGACCGAAGCCATCCAGTACCATTTCTTGCCAAGACCGTTCTTGATATAATACATCGGGCCCCCAACATAATCTCCCTCTGCATTCTTCTCTCTGTAATGAACCGCAAGTGTAACTTCTGAGAACTTCGTACACATTCCAAGCAATGCGGACACCCACATCCAGAACACTGCTCCCGCTCCTCCGATTGCAATCGCACCAGCAACTCCGGCAATATTTCCCGTTCCTACCGTTGCCGCAAGCGCCGTACATACTGCCTGGAATGGAGTGATACTACCTTCCTTCGCTTCTGACTTTGTGAAGATACGTCCGATAGAATTCTTAAGGGCATACCCAAATTTTCGGAACTGTATAAATCCTGTACGAGCTGAAAGCACAAGCCCTACACCGATGATACAGACCATTGCCGGAACCCCCCAGACGAAATTGTTAACGACTGCATTCACGTTTTCAATTGTTTGTAACATTTCTTTTCCTCTCTTTCGTCGTTCGTTGGTTTGATAATACCATACCTTTTTTCTTTTGTACATAATTATTTTTGCACTTTATCTATATATGTTATTATTTTCACACATGTTTTTGTGTAATATGCACATAGTTTTCTTCTTTTTTTACGATTTTCATTCAAAAAGATTGGAGTATGCTTCATTTGTGTGACATATAAATAACGAGAAAAATCATCATTGTCTATAAGTTTTTTCTTCTTTTTCCTATTTCCACACGCTTTTTTTCTTTTTCCATGCTCTCCGTCTTGCAACTTTCCCAGATTCATGCTTTAATCTAATTATCAATATCACTTTCGGAGGAACTATATTATGAAAGATATGAAGGAATTACTCCATTCTGCACATCTTACCAAGACGCAGAGGATCATTGCGGAATATGTTCTGGATAATGCTTCGGAAGCCTGTTTTATGACATCTACGGAGATTGCTTTAAAGCTCGGGGTGAGTGAGTCTTCCGTAATCCGTTTCAGCCGTACGATCGGATTTGACGGCTTTATGGATTTTCAGAAGGCACTGCGGAAAGATTATCAGGACAAAGTACTCAGCATTTCCAGCAGTATCACGATCCCATCCCAGCGGATTGCAAAGCAGGCAAAATTAGACAACTCTTCTGATTACATCAACCGGCATTTTAAGAATGCTGCTCATAACCTTGAAGAGATATTTATCCAAAACTCCATTGAGACCTTTGAGAAGGCTGCGGATCTTATCGTTTCCAGTAAGCACAAGTACATTGCTGCAACGAGAGGAAATATCTGTCTTGCAGATTTCTTCCTCCTGTATTTAAAACAGATGGTCCCGCATGTAACCATGACAACCACAACTTCCATGAGCCCGATTGATCATATGTGCAATATCTCGCAGACCGACTGTCTGGTATTATTTAGTTTTCCAAGATATTCTTCTCAGGACGAAGTGACCGCCGAGATGGCACGCGATGCCGGAGCTTCAATCATCGTGATCACCGATAAGCCGAGTTCCCTGCTTGCACAATATGCCGATATTCTTCTCACAGTCCCGGTAGACAGTAATACATTTTTCAACTCTATGATCGGTCCGCAGTTCGTAACAGAGTCTTTGCTGGAAATCATCAGCCATAAGGCCAAAGGAATTGAAAAAAGACTTAATACGATTGACAAATATCTGAATAAACTCGGAAATTATTAACAAAGAAAACCTGCCGCAGATTTTCTCACAAGTCTCATCAACGATTATGACTTGTCGGAAATCTGTGACAGGTTTTCTCTCTCTTCTATCTGCGCTGTCAGGATTTTTACCAGTCTGCGCTGTTTTGCATATAATTTGATCATGTTAAATACCCGTTGATATACAATCCGCATATCAAACGGACGCCTGATATAATCCACGGCACCGGCTTCGTAAGCTCTCCAGATATATTCTTCCGAATCCTCTCCTGATATTACAATTACCGGAATGTCGTCTATCCACTGTTCTTGATTCATATATTCCAGTACTGCAAATCCATCCATCTTTGGCATCACAATATCCAGAAGTATCAATGCTATATCATTTCCATATTTCTCCAGCTTCTCCACACATTCGTTCCCGTTTTCCGCTTCTATGATCTGGTACTTGTCCTGCAATATTTCTACCAGAAGTTCTCTGTTGATCTTAGAATCATCTACAATAAGAATCAGCGGTCTTAGAATATCCGTATGCTCAACATGATCCTCCTCCGCTATTTTCTGATCCATTTCCTCTACCATTGCAGTATCTTTATACATTTTAGCAAGGTACATCTGTTTATCCGCTCTTTGGACAGCCTCTTCCACTGTCTCTTCTGTCGCTGACACACCTCCGATGCTGACCGATAACTTAATCCGATTATATCCCGGTACACTCGTTTCAGCAATTTTTTTCTTAATCTTATTCAGCTTCTGCACAAAGTTCTCATTGTCAATCTCCGGCAGTATAAGCAGAAATTCATCCCCTCCGTACCTGATCAGTTTATCTGTCTTTCTGATATATTGCCGTATTACTTCCACCACTGTAATCAGTGCCATATCCCCTGCGTGATGACCATGCATATCATTATATAACTTAAAATCATCTACATCAAGAATCGCAACCCCTGCTTTTCCCTTTACATGCTTAATCTCATCTTCATAGTATCTCCGATTATAAGCCCCTGTCAGCGCATCCCTGTAAAGCTTGTCATTATAAACAGAAAGCTTCTGGACCATCTTCCCATATCCAACCGCATCAATCAGTGTGTCTTCATCCAGCTTCTTCAACATCTCCATTACATACGGTTTTCCATCAATCTCCACATATCTTGAAAATACCTGAAAAATATCCGAATCCAGAAATTCCAGCTTTGCTGCCTGTTTCTTTTCTCTCAGCGATTTCATAGATATGCAATTCTCACACGGCTTTGCCTTATTCCAGAATGAATAGCACTGACACATCTCCATTGCATCTGCATCCGGACTGTGTTCTGCTCTCTTCTCCAGCATCTCACCATCAACCAGACGTACAATTGAGAACACTTCTCTCAGGCACTCCATCTTCTGTTCTGCCTGCTCCATTGTCATACAGTCCTTCTTATCCGTCATCGCACACCTCATTCTTTCTGTCCTTTCCTGCTACTTTTTTCTCCAAACATACTGTCTATATTTTAACATATAATCTATGATTTTTGAAGATGGGATCCATATGTACTCATTCTTCTTTTCTTCCGCCAGAAATAGTACGGGATCAGACAAAGTAATGTTGCCCCCCATGCCATCGGATAACTGATCAGCAGGATCTCCACCTTATGATGCATCTTCGTAAGGATTATGATCCACGGAAGCCTTACAAAGAACAGACCTCCGAATGTAAATATAGTCGGCCAGAGGACATCTCCCAGACCACGCAGTCCTCCGGACAGATTCTCAAGCAGCACACTCAACAGATAACTCGGAATCAGGAAACGTAACATATATACTCCTATCCCGATGACCTTTGGATCTGTCGTGAACATATGGTATAACGGTTCGCAGAATGCAAACAGGACTATAATAATAGCTCCTGTAAATATATAAGAGATCACCACATTTACCCGGATACTTTTATATACCCTGTCCATCTTTCCTGCCCCGTAGTTCTGTCCGGCGAATGTGGTCACTGCCGCACCAAGCGCACTCGATACTGTCCAGAAGATCATATCAAGCTTTCCGTAAGCTGCCCATCCTGCAGCGGTATCTGTACCAAAACTGTTGACGGATGCCTGGATCACTACATTCGTCACACCGTAGGCACATGCCTGGAGTGCCCCCGGAACACCGATTTTCAATTCTTTCCGCAATACTCCGGCATCCATCCGGAGTTCCCGGAACTTTAATTTCATAGCATCATATGCCCTGGTCAGCGACCAGGTAACCAGAACCGCACTGACACATTGTGAAATAACCGTTGCGAGTGCTGCTCCCGCAATTCCCATCTTCATTCCTACCACCATGATAATGTCCAGTATGATATTCATCACACAGCAGATCAGCAGATAGAGAAGCGGTCTTCTGGAATCTCCGACCGCCCTCATGATTGCCGATCCCATATTGTAGACCAGCGTAAACAGAATTCCCATAAAGTAAATTCTGAGATAAGTTATGGAATCTGCCATCATATCCTGTGGTGTATTCATGATTTTAAGCAGCCATGGTGTCAATACTGTACCGGTCAGTGATACGATCAGACTGATCACGACAGAGAACAGATATGCCGTATGTACCCCCACATGCAGACTCTTCCTGTCCTTTGCACCATAATATTGTGCGATAATAACTGCTGCCCCGTTCGCCAGCCCATTAAAGAATGTAACAACAATTGTTGATAAGACGGCTGCCGGTCCTCCGACACTGGCAAGTGCCGCTTTTCCCACGAAGCGTCCTACAATAATCGTATCCACAGTTGTATATAACTGCTGGATCAACGTTCCAAGCATGATCGGGAAAAAGAAGATCAACAGTTGTTTCCAGATAACGCCTTCCGTGATCGCATTTTTTTCAATCGTTTTTTTCCCCACTTTTTTGTCCCTCTCCTGCATTTTCCACATTTTTTGTTTTTTCCCTATGTAATTTCCCCTTTAGTGAACTACCCATTGTCTTAAGCCAATGGGCTTCCTGCTTCATCGACCTCGTAACCTACTATCTCCACAGGCGTTAATTTGGGCAGTCCCTGCCCTATATATTTCTTTATGCTATTTGTCTTAATCCTTCTGTCAGTATATTTTTCGCAGCATTGATATCCCTGTCATGTTCTGCTCCGCATTTCGGACATATCCATGTCCTCACTGACAAATCTTTTGTATCTGGATTCTGATACCCGCAAACAGAACATAATTGACTACTAGCATAAAATGTATCTATTTTGATATATTTCCTGCCATTCCATTTTGCCTTATACTCTAACTGTCTTGTCAGCTCATACCATGATACATCACTTATGGCTTTTGCCAGATGATGATTTTTTACCATGTTTTTTATCTGTAAATTCTCTGAAACTATCACTTGGTTTTCGCTGATAATCTCATGTGAAACTTTATGTAGATAATCTTTTCTTATATTCCTTATTTTCTCATGGCATAATGCTATCTTTTTCTTTGTTTTATAATAGTTCTTACTTCTCTTTCCTTTATGTGACAGTTGCCTTTGCAGCTTTACAAGCTGTTTCTCGTATTTTTTTATAATTTTTAGATTCTCATATACCTTCCCATCGGAAGTAATACATAAATCTTTAATTCCTAAATCGATTCCTATGTTATGATTTGTATGTGCCAGTTCCTTATGCTCCGTTTCTACAAGTATGGACACATAGTATTTTCCACTGGAAACCTGCGAAACGGTCGCTGACTTAATCTGCCCACTATATTCCCTGTGTAACCTTGCTTTTACCGCTTTTAATTTTGGCAATTTTATCTTCCCTGTCTCAAAATCTACCGCAATATTTCCATTTGTGAAGTTTGTTGTGTATGATTTATGGTTATCGTGTTTGCTCTTGAATTTCGGATATCCTGCATGCTCCTTAAAGAATTTTTGATATGCAGTGTCCATGTTATAGATTGCGTTGGTCAGAGCAAATTTATCTATTTCTTTTAACCATTCATAGTCTTTCTTTAATTCTCTGTTACAATAATTATTACAATCCGTTTTACTAACTGACTTTTTCTCTTTCTCGTATATTTCTTTCCGATATGCCAATGTCTGATTGTAAACAAAACGGCAACAGCCAAATGTTTTTGCAATCTGAATTCTTTGTTCGCTATTAGGATATATCCTGTATTTATATGCTTTTAACACCCACTGTCGCCACCTTCCTACCCTTGATTTTCTATATATTTTCTCAACATCTATTTGTGTCTGTTTTTTGATTTCCACGTTCCCATAACGCAAGTATAGCACAAACCTCCGCTTCCGGCTACCTTAACCCACCGTCTAAAGCCAGTGGGATTGCGGTATCCCTATTTCAAAGGCAGTCGTTTTTATATGTGTTATAACGCAAATCCCCATTCGTGTAAACACTATTCTTGCGCAAATCCCCATTCGTTAATCATCATATTCCTGCGAAATCCCCGTTCATATAGATTATGCCTTGTAATATTCACATTTATTCATATATAATACAGCGAAACAGCCACCCTTGGGTTTCCCCGCGGGTGGCTGTTCCATCTTTATATGAAAGTGTTTGAAAGAAAAAAGCTTAGTTATTAGCTGTAATGCCTGCTGTCTTATAGACAAATGTTACACTTCCGGCTTTGTCATCTGACTTGTCTAAGAATGAATTGTATTCCTGACCTGCCTTAACTACTGCCTTGATTGTGTCAACAGCTGTCTGTGCGTCTGAGTCTACAAGCTTTGTGATAGGCTCAATTGCTTCACTGTTAAACTGTGCCATTCCATCCTTTAATGTGATTGCACCTTCATTTAACTGTGTAACTCCGTCTGCAAGTGTTCCTGAGCTATCCTTTAATGTAGCTGTTCCATCTGCAAGCTGTGAAGCACCACTCTTTAATGTAGCATTATTAGCTGTAAGCTGTGAAAGTCCGCTCTGAAGAACTGCTGTTCCTTCCTGCTGGAGTTTTCCGGCATTAAGATTTAATGCATATAAGCTTGAGCAGAGAGTTCCTTCCTTGTAAGTTGAGAATGAACCAACTGAAGTGCTAAGTGTGTTAAGACCTGTGCTTAATGTACCAAGACCTGCTTTAAGCTGCTTAGAACCTGCACTTAACTGTCCTGCACCTGTGCTTAGCTGGTCAATTCCTGCTTTAAGGGCATTTGCACCAGTATTAACCTGACCTGCTCCTTCATTCAATTTAGTAATTCCATTAAAGAAACTGTTCTCTCCGCCAGCTGTAAGGGATATCATCGTATCATTAAGTAGACCGTATGCCTTATAAGCCTGTGAAAGTCCACTGGAAATAGCTACAAGATTTGCGTCTGCATCACTATTTGCCTTTGCTTTTAATTGTTCTAATGTATATTTGTGTTCAGTATCTGCTGCTGCATATTTAGCAGTTAATGCACTTACCATTGCTGTTCTTATACCAATTTTACCTGTTGCAATATCTGTATCATTATAATTCTGCATTATAAATGCTGCTGCTTTTGTGCACTGATTTTCATTTGTAATATCAGCTGTAGCTGATAATCCATAACCAGCCTCATTGGCAAGTGCTGTAGCAGCTGCTATTTTCTGTTCATCAGTCATTGTTGAAGGATTATATCCAAGTTTTCCACCAATAACAGCAACTGCCAACTGATAAAAGCTTTCATATGCATTATCGTACTTTTCTTTTGCTTCTGTCATTCCATCTGTTAATGTTTTACCTATTTTATTCGCACCATCTGCTAATGCTGCTGCACCTGTTGCTAATTGTTCTGTTCCACCAGTCAAATCATTAGCCCCAGTAGCAAGCGCTCCAGCCCCAGCTAAAGCACTGTCAATTCCTGCATCAAGTGTTACAGCACCTGCTGCCAGATCACTTGCCCCTTTAGCTGCCGAAGCAACACTGCTGTCAAGATTGTTATCCTTAAGAGTATTGTAAAGAGTTCCGATTCCGTCAGCATATGTCTTCATGTTGTTATTAAGTGAAACTGAACCCTCATATGCACTTGCAGCGCCATCTGCGTATGCATATATACCATCCTTAAGAGAAGAAGCACCTGTATTTAACTGGTCAACACCATCAGTAAGTGCTGGAATTGCATCACTTAACTGCTGTGTTCCATCCTGTAAAGATACAGTTCCGTCTGCAAGCTGGTTTGCTGCATCATCTAATGAAGCAACTGTCTTCTTTAAGTCATCTAAAGTAATATCATCAGCATTCATATCTGAAAGAAGATTAGATGTTGCAACTGACATAGTCATATCAAGTGAAAAATCCTTAACATCTGCTGTTAATTCAAAATACTCAGGAATATCAAGGTCAAGTGACTTATCATTAAACTTAAGATTCATAGTATCCTTAAGTCCTGGCATTGTCATACCGACTGCTACAATATTATCACCGACCTTAGTAAGCTTACCATTAGTAACCTCAACATTTGAGAATACATCTGTTGGAAGCATCATGCCTGTAATCATTGTAAATGGTACGGCAACTGTCTGCTTCTTACCATTAATTGTTACAGTTTTCTTCTGATTATTAGTGTAATCAAAATGTATTGTAACCTTTCCGCTCTTTCCGGCCAGGTCTTCCGGCTTAATTTCCTTTCCATCAAGCTTGTAAGTAACCTTCATTGTCACTGGCGCATTTTCACTTGACTCAGTCTTATTAAGAGTCTCATTGCCGTTAGCGTCTGTAATCTTTTCGTTGACAGTGATGTGATTCTTGTTACCTGAAGCATCATTGAATACATAAACAGTTTCCTGTCTTGTGTTAGTTGCAAGTGTGCTCTTGTTAGACACTGCAAGCTCGTTAGTTATTGCCTGTGTAATAGCAGCCTCAGTGCTGCCTGCTGCCATCTCTGTTACATAAGCTGTATCTGTTCCTGTTGTTGCAGCTGTCTTAGAACCGCAGCCAACAAGACTTGCCGCAGTAAGAACAACACACATTAAAACTGAACTATATCTGAATAAATTCCTCTTTACCATAATAAATCCTCCTAATTTAATTCTGACTGTTCTTCTTAGGCTTAAAACCTAAACTTGTATGAATAATCACCTTATCAAGTAATACAAAAACAAATATAACAACAAACATACTGATTATTGCGCCTCGTGCCATAAGTGTACAAAGTGAAGCAATCATATCAACACTGGCTATCATACCTACACCAAATGTTGCTGCGAAGAAACCAAGTGCGCTGACAATAATAGATGGAATAGATGTTCCAAGTGCTATTGATATAGCCTCTTTCTTAGAGTTACCAGCGGCTCTTTCTCTCTTATATCTTGTAGTCATAAGAATTGCATAATCGACTGTCGCACCAAGCTGAATAGTTCCGATTACTACCGAAGATATAAATGGTATCGTTGTTCCTGTATAATATGGAATACCCATATTAACAAATATTGCAAATTCAATAGCAGCAACCAGAATAACCGGGAGAGATATTGACTTCAATACGAAGAAAATAATAAAGAATATCGCAACAATTGAAACTGCACTAACTGTCTTAAAATCCTTATCAGTAATAGTGATAAGATCCTTAGTACAAGGAGCTTCTCCAATTACCATAGATTTAGCATCATACTTCTTTGCAATTGCATCAACCTTATTAATCTGGTCATTAATTTCATCAGAAGCAATTGTGTAATTAGTTGATACCATCATAATCTGGTATTCATCACCCTTAAGCTCTGAAACAAGCGAATCAGGAAGCATTTCCGTAGGTATTTCTCCACCGAGTGCTGAGTCAATACTTAATGCAAATGAAATTCCGTCCAGATCATTTACCTCATTCATCATTGCATTAGAATCCTCTGCTGAAAGATTACTGTCTGCAAGAATCATATATATGGAATTAGTTCCGTCAAAGTTCTCGGCAAGCATCTTGTTAGCCTGCGAACAGTTAAGCTTCTCTGGAAGTGTATCAGACAAATCATAGTAAACCTTAGTATTGTTATATCCGTAGATTGCCGGACCAAGAAGCAGAACGAATATTATAAGGAATATCCATGAATGATTAACAATCCATCTTGCCGGCTTATCAAAATTCGGCATAATCTCTCTATGCATTGTTTTCTCAAGAGCCTTGTCAAATGTAAGAATAAGGGAAGGAAGTATTGTAACACAACCAATAACGCCCAATACAACACCCTTTGCCATAACAACACCAAGGTCAAGACCAAGTGTAAAGCTCATAAAGCAGAGTGCTATGAATCCTGCAACAGTTGTTATGGAAGAACCAACAACTGATGTTAGTGTATTCCCAATAGCAACCGCCATAGCTTCGTGATGATCATCCGGAGTTTCTTCCTTAGCTTCCTTGTAACTGTGCCATAAGAATATAGAATAATCCAGAGTTACACCAAGCTGAAGTACCGCTGCCAGTGCTTTCGTTATGTATGAAACCTCACCTAAGAAATAATTAGAACCAAGGTTATACACAATTGCCATACCTATACTTAACATAAAGAATACTGGTACAAGGAATGAATCCATAAATATAGCAAGTACAATACATACCAGAACAACCGCTACAAGTACATAAAAAGGAGTCTCCTTTTCTGCCATTGTCTTAGTATCTGTAACTACAGCAGACATACCTGCAATATAGCACTGATTATCCGTAACATCTCTTACTTCCTGAATAGCCTTCATTGTATCGTCACTTGATGTTGTATCATCAAAGAATATTGCAAACAATGTAGCTCCTGAATCCTCATTTTCAAAATAAGAACGGAACTTATCAGGAAGAATTTCTGAAGGAACATCATCTCCTACCACTCCACTATAAGAGATAACTGACGCAACATGGTCAACACCCTCAACCTTCTTTACCAACTTAGAAACATTTGACTTATTCATTCCGTCAACGACAACCATTGCATAAGCGCCCTTTCCGA